>Ga0268262_10000159_pt1 | contig 86475 bp, 71 predicted proteins | sample TergutNc150P3_FD_190354 | JGI IMG/M metagenome (GOLD analysis project Ga0268262, IMG submission 190354) | Nasutitermes corniger P3 segment gut microbial community from laboratory colony in Florida, USA - Nc150 P3 (SPAdes) (version 2) | ecosystem: Host-associated > Arthropoda: Insects >...
ATCCGGACGTGGTAATCGGGCTTACTTCACTTGCCCTGGAAATGAGCATGACTCCAAGATACGTCATCACGGGAACGCCGAAGGAAGAATTTACCGGCAAAATTAACGCGCTGTTTGACAAGTACGGCGTAACAAATTGTACGGTAAAGGCAAACGCGGATTTGTTTGAGCTGCACCAGTGGATTAAGAATGAGAAGGTGGATTTGATGATTGGCACAACCTACGGCAAGCAGATTGCCAGAGCCGAGGATATTCCCTTTATCCGCGCCGGATTCCCCGTGCTTGACCGCTACGGCGGTCCGTTGCAGCCGATTGTCGGTTACACCGGGGCAATTCGCCTTGTTGAACAAATAACAAACGCGCTGCTTGACAGGTTCGACCGCGATGTTGCGGACGAAGATTTTGAAATTGTTCTGTAAGTTTGCAGGGATGTAAGGCAGCCGTGAACGCAAGTATACTGGAAGAACGCAAGTCATCCATATCACAAAAACGCGGCAGCGGCCTGTACTGTGAGCGCGAGAGCGTTTCCGGCGCGGTAAGCCAGCGGGCGTGTGTATACTGCGGGGCGAGGGTGGTGCTGAATCCCATTACCGACGCTTATCATATCGTTCACGGCCCCATCGGCTGCGCCAGTTATACCTGGGATATTCGCGGCTCTCTTACATCCGGCGCGGATACTTACCGCAATAGCTTTTCCACCGATTTGCGGGAAACCGATATTGTGTTCGGCGGCGCGAAAAAGCTAACCGCCGCCATAGACGAGTTGATGGAAAAAGCGGAGCCCGCGCCGAAACTGATTTTTGTATACGCCACCTGCATTGTCGGCGTTATCGGCGATGATGTGGAGGCGGTATGCCGCGTGGCGGAGGCGAAATATGGTATTCGCGTGATTCCCGTAAAAGCCCCCGGCTTTTCCGGAACTAAATCACAAGGTTACAAGCTTGCCTGCGAAGCGATAATGACATTGATTAAACCGCACAAGAATCAGCCCCAAAAATTCGGAGTGAATATTTTGGGCGATTACAACCTTGCGGGGGAAATGTGGATAATTAAAGGGTATTTGGAGCAAATAGGCATACCCGTCATCTCCACCATCACCGGCGATTCTTCTTACGAAAAGCTGATTAACGCGCCGGGCGCGGCACTGAACATTGTGCAGTGCGCGGGTTCGTCGGCATATCTTGCCGAGCGGATGAGCGGGGAAATGGGTATACCATACGTCAAAGTCAGTTTTTTTGGCATTGAAGACACTACTTCTTCGCTGCTTCGCGTCGCTGATTCGCTGGGCAGGCCGGAATTGACGGAAAAGTCGCGGCAATTCGCGGCGGCGCGGGTTGCGGAAATTGTACCGGTTATCGAAAAATATAAACCGCGGCTGCAAGGGAAAAAGGCGGCGATATTCGTCGGCGGCGGGTTTAAGGCGATTTCGCTGATTCGCCAGTTTAACGAACTTGGAATAAAAACGGTAGTTGTTGGAACGCAGACGGGTAAAAAAGACGAATATGTGATTATCAATTCGCTCGTTGACGAGGATGCCGTCGTGTTAGACGACGCCAATCCCGCCGAACTGGAACGGTTTATGCTTGAAAAACAGGCGGATATTTTGGTAGGCGGCGTGAAAGAACGTCCGCTTGCGTATAAGCTGGGCGTGGCGTTTTGCGACCACAACCATGAACGCAAGCATCCGCTGGCGGGCTTTGAGGGGATTGAAAATTTTGTGAAGGAAATTCACCGGTCCATTAACAGCCCCGTTTGGAAATATGTAAAGACACATTGTGCCGAAGCGGGAACGGTATGAACATACGCGGGGCGCAAAACGCAAATCTGGTTAAAAACCTGGTAAATTTAAATGTAAACCCCTGCAAGATGTGTATGCCTATGGGCGCGGTGAGCGCGCTGTCCGGCATAAAAAGCTGTATGACGATTCTGCACGGTTCGCAGGGCTGCGCCACCTATATACGCCGTCACATGGCAACCCACTATAACGAGCCGGTTGATATCGCGTCGTCATCCCTTACCGAGGAAGGAACGGTCTTCGGCGGCGAGGCAAATTTGCTGAAAGGGTTAAAAAATTTAATAAAACTGTACAATCCTGAGGTAATCGGCGTTTGTACGACTTGTCTTGCTGAAACCATCGGGGAAGATGTGGGCGCCATTGCGAAAAAGTTTTATGAGCAAAATCCCGATGCGGATGTTGAGATAATCAACGTCGCGTCGCCCGGCTACGGCGGAACGCACAACGAGGGATGGTTCGCCGCATTAAGGGCGGTTGTCGAACAGGTTAATCCGGAAAAAACCCCAAACAGCAAGGTCAACATCATTACGCCGCAGATCAGCCCCGCCGACACCCGGTGGATGAAAAACTTCTTGGCGGAAATGGGTATTGATTATATCCTCTTGCCCGACATTTCCGATAATTTGGACGGCGTAACGGAAAAACCCTACAACAGATTAAAGATGGGCGGAACGCCGCTGTCCGACGCCGCGGAAATGGCGGGGGCGCAGTTGACGATCGAATTTTCCGAATACACAAACGCGGATAATTCCCCCGCCGAGTATTTACGAAATGAATATGGCGTACCGTTTGTGAAACTGCCTCTGCCTGTTGGCATCCGCGCCATGGATATGCTTATAAAAACGCTGGAATACGCCGGCGGAGTCGTAACCAAAAATATTATGAAAGAGCGCGGACGGTATTTGGACGCTATGGTTGATTCCCACAAATACTGCGGTCAGGCGCGGGCGGTTGTATTCGGCGAACCGGATTTTGTGACGGCGGTAACGCGCCTGTGCTGTGAAAACGGGATTTTACCGGTGGTGATCGCGACCGCTTCGGTTTCGGATACTTTGAAAGAAGCGCTTGCCGCTGAAACAAAAGAGTGCCGTGAATTTAATTTTGCGCAAGAAATCTCTATTGTAGACGACAGTGACTTTGCGGAAATTGAAAAACTTTGTGTAAATATGAACGCAAATCTGCTTATCGGTTCGTCAGACGCGCGGCGTATCAGCCATAAATTGAATATCCCGCTTATTCGCTGCGCTTTTCCCATACACGATCATGTGGGCGGTCAGCGGGCGCGTGTGTTGGGTTTTGAAGGCTCGCTGAATCTGCTTGACCAGGCCGCAAACGCGATGATTGACAAGACCGAAACAAGTTTCAGGGGCGATTTGTATCAACAGTTTTTTAAGGGTAAACCTGAACATTCGGAAATAACAACCGCCGGCCAAACGGCGGCGCATCCCTGTTTTGGCGAACACGCCTGCCGCAACGCCCGCGTTCATTTGCCCGTCGCCCCTGAGTGTAACATACAGTGCAACTATTGTTTGCGCAGTTTCGACTGTATGAACGAGAGCAGGCCCGGCGTTTCATCCAAAATATTATCGCCGCTTGAAGCGTTTGAGCGATATGTAACGCTGAAACAGACCCTTCCGAATTTAACGGTTGTCGGCATAGCGGGGCCCGGCGACGCGTTGGCTAATTTTGAAGAAACCCGCGAGACCATTCGCCTGATTAGAGAGTACGATCCGGACATCACCTTTTGTATCGCCACAAACGGGCTTATGCTGCCGCAGTATGTAAACGAATTAAAAGCGTTGGGCGTAAGCCACGTTACGGTGACGGTAAACGCCATTGATCCCGCCATTGGCGCGAAAATATACAAATATATTCACTTTATGGGCGAAACCTATACCGGAATCGAAGGCGCGTCAATTTTGATCGCCAATCAGCTTGCGGGAATCAAAATGCTTGCTGATAACGGTATTGTTTGCAAGATAAATTGCGTAACATTAAAAGGGATCAACGACAGCCACATCTATGAGGTAACGCGAAAGACGGCGGAGCTTGGCGCGTTTATGACCAATATTATGCCGCATATTCCCGTTAAAGGTTCCGTGTTTGAAGGGCTTGACCGTATGACGAATAAAGAAATCGAAGCCTTGCGTACACAGTGCGGCGTAAATATCAAACAGATGAGTCATTGCCGCCAATGCCGTTCCGACGCGGCGGGAACGCTGACCGAAGACATATCGCTTGACTTTCGGGAAACAACTCCCGCGGCTACAACAAAAACCGAAACCCGCAGGTTTGCCGTAGCGACCAAAACCGGCGCGATTGTGGATCTGCACTTTGGCCACGCGCAGGAATTTTATATTTACGAGAGCGACGGCGAACAGGTCAGGTTTATCGAAAAGCGCGGCGTACTCAATTATTGTAACGGTCCCGGCCGTGAAGATGACAAAGAGGACCGATGGGAATCGGTTATAAACGCCCTGGGTGACTGCGCGGCGGTGCTGGCGCTGAGAACCGGCATGACGCCGGAGAAAAGACTGAAGGAAAACGGAATTGACGTAATAACAACCTATGAACGGGTTGAAACCGCCGTTTTATTGGCGGCAAAAGAAAGGAGTGAAGTATATGGTACAGCCTAAGCACCACATTTTTGTGTGTACAAGCTGCCGCATTAACGGCGTGCAAAAAGGATTCTGTTTCCAGAAGGGAAGCGTAGATCTGGTGCAGAAGTTTATGGAAGAAATTGAGGACAAGGATCTTTCCTCAGACTGTCTGGTAACAAACACCGGCTGTTTCGGCGTCTGCGACAAAGGGCCTATCGCCGTTGTGTACCCCGAAGGGGTGTGGTACGGCAATCTGGACGCTGACGCGGTGGTAGAAATCTGCGAAAAACATCTTGAGGGCGGAACACCTGTAGATAAATACAAGATATAATAAACCCCATTAAAACATCGCTTATCTTAGCGATCTACGGTTTGACCACTTGGGGTTGTCCAGGAAGAATTTTTTACCACGGAGTACTGCTGTCCTACGGACAGCTTGGAGTTTCACGGAGGAAAAGGTGATTTTCGTATCAAAACTCCGTGGTACTCCGTGTCCTCCGTGGTTAATTCTTATTTTCTGGACACCTCCAGACGTCGTAAACCACATAAGGGTGTGTAGCTATCGTGATCCATATTACTGACAGAACATTATCTTCGCTTGACGATGTGCCGCGTAATATTTCTGTTCTTGCGCGGTTTTTGGAACTTTTAATTCAAACCGAGCCTGACGCTATTGAAATTTCGCAGAAAATGTTTCATTTGCTTTCTCCATTGCCTGATTATTCCAACTACATTGTAAGAATAAACAAGATTGAAGAAGCGGCGAAGTATCCGAATGTCGCGGGATTTGTCTGCCCCGGCGCTCCGGCGAATTCCGGCGATAAGATAACAAGCGAAATTCTCTTAAACGATATACAGGAACTTAATACCTTCGACCGTTTCAGGGATTGCCGGAAAATTCGCGTTCAGGGACTCGACAATATCATTACAAAAGATTATTTGAATATTTTCGCGCGGTTACGGGAAAATTTTTCAGGCGAAATTGAATTTTGTCCAGCCAACAATTGTCACTTCGCTACCGCCTTGGCGGCTGAGTGGCTGATAAACAGCGGGGGGAATAAAGTTGCGGCAAGTTTTGGCGGCACAGGCGGTTTCGCTCCCACCGAGGAAGTTATTATGGTATTGAAACTGGCGGGGCTTCGCAAGACGGAAAAAACCTATGACTTTTTTCCCGAAATGGCAAGCCTGCTGAACAAAATTACCGCCAGGCCCGTTCGCCGCAACAAACCCATTCTGGGCAGGCGTATCTTTCATGTGGAATCCGGCATCCATGTGGACGGCATCTTAAAAGACCCAAAATGTTACGAGCCTTTTCCGCCGGAAACGGTCGGGCTCAAGCGGAAAATTGTCATCGGTAAAAAGAGCGGTACGGCTTCTATTAAGACCAAACTTGCCGAGTTGGGTATTTCATGCGCGGAAGAAAAAATCCAGGCTGTTCTTGAGGGCGTTAGAATAAAGAGCGAGAAAAAAAGAGGCGCGCTTAATGACATTGAATTCGCGCAAGTGGTCAGGGAGCGCGTCTCATGAAAGCCAGAAGATATATCCTGGACACTACCCTGCGGGACGGAGAGCAGATGGCGGGAATCTGTTTTACGCGGGAACAAAAACTGAAAATCGCCGCGCTTTTGGATGAGGGCGGCGCGCATCAGATTGAGGCGGGCATTCCCGCGGCCTCTAAACAGGAAAAAGAAATTATTACGCGGATTATGGAAAACCGCAAAAACGCGGTTATATCGGTATGGGGGCGGCTTGTTCCGGCGGATATAGAACACGCGGCGGACTGTAAGCCCGACATCATACATATAAGCGTGCCGGTTTCCGATACGCACATATACTCAAAGCTGAAAAAAGACAAGGACTGGGTTATTAGTCAGTTGTACGCCTGTTTGGAGTTGATCAAAAAATATAATATCCCGCTGTCTGTCGGATTCGAGGACGCCTTTCGCGGCGAGCTTACCTTTATGCGGACTGTCGTTAAAATTCTGTTGGATTTCGGCGTAACAAGGATTCGTTTGTCCGACACGGTGGGTGTCGCGGCACCTTCCGTTGTCAGAAATGTTTTTACGGAGTTGTCGTCGCATACGCGGGGAAAGGCGGATTTTGGCTTTCACGCCCACAATGATTTAGGCATGGCTGTCGCCAACACCGTCGAGGCGGCAAAATGCGGCTGCCTGTACGCCGACGTAACGGTTTGCGGAATAGGGGAGCGCGCGGGAAACTGCGATTTAGCCCAGCTTGTTACCGCAAGCTCCGATGTATTTGATTGGGGTATAACGCCGGAAGGCGCGCTTAAGCTTCAAAAGGATATTTTTAGTATCATATCTCGGCGATAATCTTTCCGATGCCGCTTGTATCGTAACCGCCTATATTCGCGAATTCCTGTTTGAAGGCGGCGGAGTTAATAATATTCATCATGGTTCTTACTTCATGCGAATCGATATGTTCTTTTTTAACAACCAAATCGTAACGTTCTTTTTTCATGGGGATAAAATCAATGTTGTCAACCTGCCGGGCGATTTTTTCAATCCCTACCGCTACATCGGCTTCCCCGCCGCTGACCGAGCTTGCGACGGCCAGATGGGTTTGTCCTTCTGTCGCGTAACCTTTGATGGAACTGCTCAAGATATCAAGCAGTTTAAGGTTTTCATCCAACAGTACCCTTGATCCCGCTCCGTATTCGCGGTTAATCATGGTAATGTCATCGCGTCCGAAATCTTCCCAGCCTTTTATGTTCTTTGGATTTCCTTTTCGGACGTATAGTCCCTGCATACGATACGTCAGGTGAATCACCAAAGCGGCGGTGCCCGGTAAAAGCCTTTTTATATAGGGAATGTTGTATTCATCCGTCCCGCTGTCCCAAAGATGGGAAGACGCCACGTTTACCTTGTTCTTGTATAAAAGCGTAAGCCCGTCGTAGCTTCCGATAAACACCCTCATGGCGGGTACGCCATACGACCTCATGTAGTTGGACAAAACATCCAGGATAATATCCTGGCCGCAGATTACAAATCCGTTATTGGTTTGAACGCCGTCAGGCAGGGCGGATGCGGTTTTCTGGGTATCCAGACTTGCCTGAGACCGGTTTATAAAGGCCTTTACCTCGTTTTCGGTAAACCGTATCTTTCTTCCTACCTTGTAAGGCGTCAGTTCTCCTTTTTTTATCATGTTATAAATGGTATTTTTGCTTACATTAAGCGTATCGGCTACATCTTGTGCCGAAAGCGCGTTTATTTTCATCACGTTTCATGTTATATCACACAAACAGATAAAATGCAAGAATGAAAAATATTTTTCTTTTTTGGGAAATTCCTCTTGACAAATTGTGCGAAATATAATAAATTTGAACTAATTAAGCTGTATATACTTAATTACGTTATATTTCGTATATTTTCACACAAAATCTGATGTTAAGTGTGAAACGATATGAAACAACGCAAAATCATTTTTAACCACAATGGGGTGGTGTTTTTCATGAGGTATATCCTCATGTCTGACACCGCCTTTTTTTGGGTTTTAAGGAGGAGAACTAAATGAAAAAAGCGCTTTTATTCGCGTTTTGCCTGCTTCTGGGAGCAGGGGTCTTTTTTACGGTAAACCATGCCGTTCGGGCGCGGCTTATTACGGCGGCAGTGGGGGAATTACCCAATATTCCGGGCTGTCCTTTGCACGAAAGCTGTGTTAAAGCCCTGCAGGGAGAACAAGCGGCCTTAGCGCCTCTTTTCCCGGCTGTATATACAGGCGGCATTGCGGGTATGGGAGCCGCTGTTTTTATGGGAGCGGCGTTCCTTTTAATTGAAAGGAAAAAACGGGGATACGCGGCGGCTATTTAAATGCCCAATATCAGAGCGCGCATTGTGTGCGTAATTTCTCTATTAAGAAGGACAAAATGATCAAGATAAGAAAAGGTTTAACGGCGGCGATCATATTACTCTTGTGCTCAGTGTTTTTTGGTTGTGTAAACCATCCGGATGATGTCCCAATATTTTTCGGAGGTGGAGACGATGAAATAGACACCGACATTTTAACCAATCCCGGCATGAAAAATCCCCTTACCGGAGTATGGAAAACGGGAAATAAATACTGGCGGTTCAGGTCCAACGGAACCGGCGGAAAGGCATCCACAGAAAAAGGACCGTTCCCCGATAGTTTTAGTTTTTTTGTCTATCGTAAATCCCAGTTTTATGAGTCCTCCTCAAACAAACAGCAGTCCCTTGTGATACTTGACAATTCAGGTAACGTTACCCGTTACCTTCTTGATCTTTCTATGATTGAGGATGGTCAGGCGATTCTGACTATGCCATCGGGGGGGGGTGATCAAATAACACTGGAACGGGTAAGCGGCGTTCCATGCGCCCTCGGTCTGAAAAATTCATTAATCGGGGAATACACGGCTACATGGTACGCCGCGAACGGTACTCAAAGCAACGGCACATGGTCTATCGCGTACTACGCCGACGGTACAGCCAAGTTTTATCACCTTACGGCGGGGCATCAGTTTCAAAACAGTTATCTCATACGGGGAGACAAACTGGTTATATATGGCAACATGCGTTTTGGCGGTCTTAATGCAACTATTACTCCGATAGTAGCTGCTATCTCTAAACAGGGAGACGGTACGTTGAAGATATTGGAGACATCGGGAATATCTTACGTCTACACAAAAACTGCCGCCGCGACATGGAAATCTGAGTAGACAATAAAAAAGGCATTAATCCTGATTATAACTACCAGCTTGAGCGTCGGTGTATAACAGGTTTTGAGTATAAAGGAAATAAATGATGAACAAGACAAGGAATGGTTTTTTGGCGGCGGCGCTCTTATTGCTTCTGCTGGGAGTTTTTGGGTGTGTACATGATCCCGATGGAGGAAACGGCTTGGGCGCGGTTATAGGTGGTACTCTCGACGAAACCACTCGGGAAGAAGAAGAAGAAATAGCAATAAAATATATACCGCATGTCGGGTTGATAGATATGGTGTTAATAAAAGCGGGAACGTTTATCACGGATATGGGCATCAATAACAAAGTAGATGAATATTCAGTAACGTTGACTAAAAATTTTTTCATGGGCAAGTATGAGGTAACACAAGAACAGTATCAAGCTGTGATGGGAAGTAATCCGAGTAATTTTAAGACAGCAGTAACAGGAGAAAGCGGAACACCGGGTAAATTGCCTGTAGAAAAGGTAATGTGGTATGACACACTGGTATTCTGTAACAAATTAAGCATTAAGGAAGGATTAGAACCTGTATACAGCATTTTCGGTGAAACCGATCCAAAAGAATGGGGAACAATAAACACTACAACATGGAATAATGCAGTAATGGACAAGAGCAAGAACGGTTATCGTTTACCGACCGAAGCGGAATGGGAATATGCGTGCCGAGCGGGGACAACGACTACTTATAACACAGGAGATACGATTACCGATGATACAGGGTGGTATAACAGCAATAGTGGAAATAAGACGCATGAAGTAGGATTGAAACCCGCAAATGCCTGGGGATTGTTTGATATGCATGGGAATGTGTGTGAATGGTGTTGGGACTGGTATTATTATGACCCTGAAGTTATATCAAAATATATCAATGTTCCTGATCCGGTAGCACCGGATCCAATAGCACCATTAAAGGCAGGTATGAGGGTAACGCACGGTGGAGCATATGCACAATACTATTCTATGATGCCTTCCAGTTATCGGGCTACCTATAGAACTCCGTCCGAAAAACAAGGCTACATCGGTTTCCGTGTAGCGCGCACAGCGCCCGCAAACGCAAAATAAATTAAAGGGGATATAACATGAACAAGACAAGAAATTTAATTACGGCGGCGCTCTTATTGATCCTGTGCATTGTGTTTTTCGGCTGCTCACACGATTCGGACGGCGGTTTTGGCATCGGCGGATTAGGTGGATTAGGCGGCTTAGGCGGCGGCGGTTTAGAAGACGAAGAAGGAGTAGATACTGTCGTTGGTGATGCTGTTTATTCCGCCGGCGATTATCTTCCCTTAATTATGGGGTATGAGTGGAATTATGGCGATGAAAACGGTGATTTCGTATACACATTCACACCCGAAGGTGTTATATCAGTTCCCGGATGCTGCTGCGCGGGAGGCGGCAGTTATTTTCTCAATGGCAATGTTCTTGTTTCATGGTTTGACAGCGGAATGTACGAAGGAATACAAGTTACAAACTTTACCATAGCTGACGACAATAAGTCTTTTACCAGAAATACCGGGGAAAAATATATACGGAGTAAAGCTCTGGCTTCTCCAGCTAAGGCTTTGAAATTCTCAAATGCTCTGCTTGGAACATGGCGAGGGGATGACGGAAAAAATTATGTATTTGGTTCAGACGCCTCACTCAAGATAGACTCCGTTCAATACGGGTATTTTGTGCGAAACAGCAAATTGGTGATGTTTGGTCCCCTTGTAGAAGGGAAGACTGTAGCGGTTTCTCAGGTTTACAAGATTGGAGTACTGGCGACCAAGACCAAACTGGCATATAACGATGAGAACGGCAAGGAAAAATATATTACCCTTTTCCCTGTGAAGTAATAAGGAATATCAAGGAAATAAATTATGAACAAGACAAGAAATTATATTTCGGCGGCGCTCTTATTGTTTCTGCTGGGGGTTTTTGGGTGTGTACATGATACCGATGGCGGAAACGGCTTGAGCGGTATAGGTGGTACTCTCGGCGGACCCACTACGGAAGAAGAAGAAATAGCAATAAAATATATACCGCATGTCGGTTTGATAGACATGGCGCTGATAAAAGCGGGAAGTTTTTATATGGGTAGTCCCGAAAGTGAACCGTTAAGGATGACAGCCAAAGAAACACAACATTTGGTAACACTGACCAGAAGTTTTTACATGGGCAAATATGAAGTAACGCAGAAACAGTGGGATGATGTGATGAGCGATTATAATCTTAATAAGACTACTGCAACTTATGGAAAAGGGGATAATTATCCGATTTATTCTGTAAGCTGGTATGCTGCTATAGTATTCTGCAATAAATTAAGCATGATGGAAGGATTAGACCCTGTATACAGCATTTTCGGCGAAACCGATCCTGTGGAGTGGGGAGCCATACCTACTAAAATGAACGATCAATGGAATGTGGCGGTAATGGACGTGGATAAAAACGGGTATCGTTTACCGACCGAAGCGGAATGGGAATACGCCTGCTGTGGGTATTATCCGAACAAGGCTACAGAGACAAATACTAAACCGTTTGGGTTAGGGGACGGGACAAAGATGATAAACGGCATGGCGAATTTTAATGCAAAAAATTATTCTTATGATTTGGCACGGACAGGACAATATACTGACGCAAGTGCTGTGGTTTTAGGCAAGACGATAGAAGTAGGACGTTATGAAGCTAACAATTACGGTCTTTATGACATGCATGGGAATTTGATAGAATGGTGCTGGGATTGGTATAAGACAGATATAACAAAGGATAACCTGGATCCGATCGGAGAGGTTAACCTTAATGGCAGTCCTACCAAGGTGGTTCGTGGCGGAACATGGCAAGACAGCGGTAGGTATTTGCGTTCTGCGGAGCGGGCCAGCAGCCAGGCGTATACCCAGCATCAAACCTACGGTTTCCGCGTGGCGCGCACCGCGCCGGCAAATGCAAAATAAACAGATGAAGAAAACGTTCCTTCTGCTTCTTGTTGTTCTCTGCTTTGCCGCCTGCAAAAAGGAGCCTGATCTGCCCGTTGACCTCCATGATACGCTGATGAACCCGTTTATCGGCGTATGGAAAGCGGAAGGGGAATACTGGCAATTCAGGCCCGACGGAACAGGCGGCAGGGCGGCTTCGGCAACGGGAGCGTTCCCCGATGACTTTAGTTTTCTTGTCTATGCGGGACAGGATGTTAGAACAACGCCGTCGGAAGGCAGGCTTGTGATACTTGACGATACAGGCGGCGCAAGTCTCGTTGTTACCCGTTACGAGTTTTTGATTAAACAGAATAAAGCGACGCTGACACCGGATGAAGGCAGTCCTGTAATACTGAAACGGGTAAGCGGCGTTCCATCCGTCCTCAACCTGAAAAACCAGTTAATAGGGGAATGGTTGGCAACGTGGACGGGAGACAACCATGATGGAGCTTTGGGAATGTGGTCATTAAAGTACCGTACCGATGGCATGGTCAAGACATATCACCACGGAATGCATCAGTTTGAGAACGGCTACGCCCTGCGTGGAAACATTCTTGTCATATTCGGCAAATACCGTTTTAGTATCGCGCCCGTAACAGCCGAAATTGATTTCGGTTCATGGCAGGTAAACGAGACGCAGATAAATCCCCCGTCGGTTAAGTGGGTCTACAAAAGAGTCATCGCCGCGGAATGGAAAGAATGAAATCATTTTTTCCTCTCTTTCTTTTTATCGTCCTTATGAGTTTCGGCGCGGCTTCCGCTTTTGCCCTGCCGTATATACCAGGCTGTCCCCTGCACGAAAGCTGTGTCCGCGCGTTAAAAAAGGAGCAGCGTGACCGGCAGCGGGAACAACGTCAAAGGGAAAGCCCTGACGCTCAAAAGGATGAAAATGGCGATGAGGATGAAACGGGAGAGGCCAAAAAATCGCTGGGAATAATTCTTGGGTTTCAAATCGGTTTGGGAGATTTTAACGATAAAGAAAATGATTATATCAGCCTGCGGCCGTCGCTGGCATACCTGAACAGTTTCGGCAATCTGGATATTTTCATCAGCGTTTTTTATTCCCTCGCCCTTGATGATCCGGGACTGTCTCCCGTTAAGAAGGACAAAAAACTGCCTGCGCGAAACCGCGGCGGCATTGAGGCGGGCGTCGGATACACTTTTGATTTAAGCGAGCGTTTTACTCTTACCCCGGAGCTAGATAATCAGCTCCAGTTTGATTTTAACCCTGACGCAAATTCACTTGACAGCAACGGGAAGGTCCTTTCTTACGCCGCGCTGGAACCTTTGCTCAAGATAGGCTGCGATCTTGAATTTGGCGATATAAGCCTGTCCAACAGCTTTCCCTTTGCTTATGCCGATGGCATGGCGCTGGATTATACGGTTTCGGTATCCTTTAACGCCAACATTGGTTTCGGCGTTACCGTGTCAAGCCAGTTCTGGAATTTGTGGGTGGACAAGGCCAGCGAATACGGACAGACCAATCCGGATTTTCAATACGGAGAAACGGAATTGATTTTTAATTTTTGGCGTGGGGCGTTTTTTGCGTCCCTTACGTTGACGGCGGACAGAGCCTTTGAGCAATTCAGCGCGGAACCCTACCTGTCTTACCGCTTCAAAAAAGCCACTCTCTTTGCCTCGGTACTCTTCTCAAACCTTGGCGCGCCAGCGACAGATGACGAATTACGTTTGAATAAAATTCAGGGGAAAAGAGATGTCAGCAGTGTGGTCCCTTCGATAGGGGTGAAGTTCAGATTCTAAATTTTCTTTGGAGGCAGTATTATGAAAATTCGAATTTTTTGCATGGTTTTATTTTTTGTAACAATCCCCCTATTTGCCCAGAATATTTTTTTGGGACAATGGAAGCTTAATACCGGTGTTTATTACCGGTTTAATACCGATGGCACCGGCGGCATCTCTGAATCGCCCGGAGGTAATATTATTGAGGATTTTAGTTTTCTTTCATGGGAAGGAACGGGAATTACGCCGAATTATCCCAGGACAAATACGCTGTTGTTGGCAAGCGGGCCGGGAAATTCCCCCCAGGACGTAACGGTAAAGCTCTATTCCTATACGGCAAGCGGTGATACAATAAATCTAAAAGACAGCGATGGAAATCAGCTTGTCTTTACCCGAATTTCGGGGGCTCCCGCCGCGCTTAATGTTCTTCCCCATCCGCTGCTTGGACAATGGGAAGCAAAGTGGAACGGAGGGAATCATGACGGAGCTTTGGGGACGTGGTCTTTGCTGTATCGAACGGACGGGACTGTTAAGACCTATCACCACCGGCTTCATCAATTTGATAACGCTTATCTTGTGCGGGGGAACGTTCTTGTTATCCTTGGGGAATGGCGTTTTCATCCGTCCTTTCCGGTTATAATCGGAAGTATTACCGTAAAGGGAAAGGACTCGGTATTTGTTCAGGAAACAGGCGGCACAACCTGGGATTACAAGAAAAAAGCGAATGCAGTCTGGAAAAAATAGGGAGAAGATGTGTTTATATCTATAGAAGAAATAGACCGGTTTATCAAGGAAGACGTTCCCTATATCGATTTGACAAGCTGGAGTCTTGACATTCAGGATCAAAAAGGAAGTATCAGTTATTTTACCAGAGAAGACGCGGTTGTATGCGGTACTGAAGAAGTCAAGATGATATTTGATCGCTTTAATATAAAAACAGAAAAATTAACGCCTTCAGGCGAATGTGTAAAATCGGGCGGCGAGCTTATTTCCGGCGCGGGGAGAGGCTGCGACATTTTCATGGCATGGAAGGTGGGGCAGAATATTTTGGAACACTGTTCAGGGATAGCCACAAAAACGCGGCAGTTGGTTAAACTGGTTAAGGAAATCAATCCGAATGTTGCCATATTAACCACCAGAAAAGGATTCCCCGGAACCAAAGCCCTTTCGGTAAAAGCGGTTATGGCGGGCGGGGCAGTGCCGCACCGGCTGGGGTTATCCGAAACGGTATTGATTTTTAAACATCATATTGATTACATAGGCGGATTTGACGCTTTAATTTCCAAAATACCCGCGTTAAAAAGCGAATGCTGCGAGAAAAAAATACTCGTGGAAACAAACGATTACAACGAAGCAAGAAAACTCTGCGAAGCGGGAGTTGACGGCATACAGTTTGACAAAATTCCGGCGGCTGAATTAAAGGAAATTGTTGAAAAACTGAAAAAAGAATTTCCCCAAGCGGTTCTTTTGGCGGCGGGCGGGATAAACGAAAAAAACGCCGCCGAGTACGCTCAGACAAATATCGACGGCATTGTAACTACGAGCCTTTATACCGCAAAACCGGTTGATATTGGCGTTAAAATAAGAAAGTTATAAAAAAGATATTTTTGCCGCGTTACGGTATAAATATATGTAAAGGAGTTAATAATGAAAAGAATATTTTCAGTTATTTTAATAGTTATGTTATGTGCCGCAACACTTGCCGGATGCCGTAAAAAGCAGGAACCCGTTACATTGAACGTGTTTGCCGCCGCTTCGCTTACCGAGGCGTTGAATGAAATCGCGGCGTTGTACAAGGCGAAAAATCCCGCGGTAACTCTCAGCTTTAACTATGATTCCAGCGGCAAACTGCAAACGCAGATTGAAAACGGCGCGGAAGCGGACTTGTTCATATCCGCGGCGGTAAAACAGATGAATACGCTGGTTGACGGCGGCTTTGTTGACACCGCAACCCGAAAAGATTTACTGCTCAACAGGATTGTGCTGATTGTACCCGGCAATTCTACAAAAGGCATTGCGGCTTTTAGCGATATTGCTACAGACAAAGTTTCGCTTTTCGCCCTTGGCAATGCCGCTACTCCCGCAGGACAGTACGCCGAGGAGATTTTTAATTCGCTCGGTATATGGAACGCTATTCAGCCGAAAATATCTTTCGGCAGTAATGTGAAAGAAGTTCTTTCGCAGGTAGAGAGCGCAAGCGTTGACGCAGGTATGGTATACTCCACCGATGTCGCCACGGCGAAAGGCAGTGTGAAAATTGCCGCCGACGCTCCGGCGGGCAGCCATGCGCCGGTGGTCTATCCCGCCGCAGTCCTTAAAGGCGCAAAGGACGCTCAAGCGGCAAAGGCGTTTTTGGCTTATTTAAGCGCGCCGGAAGCCGTTGGGGTATTTGAAAAGATTGGCTTTATTATGGCAAAATGATGATTAGAAAGAAATGGGCCGCATGGATTTATTCCCTCTTTTTAATTCTCTGCGAATCAGCGCGATAGCGACATTAGCCGCGTTTGTTTTCGGAATCCTTGCGGCTTACCTTGTCTTAAAACTGCCGCGCATATTGAAAGGTCTATGCGATACCGTACTGACCATACCGCTTGTTCTGCCGCCTACGGTGGTGGGTTACTTTATTTTGGTCTGGCTGTCGCCGAGAAGCGCTTTGGGCGCGAAATTATTGGAATGGTTTTCAATTACCATTACCATGCGGTGGTACGCGTCGGTCATCGCGGTTACGATTATCGCCTTCCCGTTTATTTACCGGACGGCCCGCGGCGCGTTTGAGGCGTTTGACCAAAACCTGCTGGACGCGGGGCGCACGCTGGGGCTTTCGGAAAAATATATTTTTGCCCGGATACTGCTTCCCAACTGTAAGCATGGCATAATGGCGGGAACGGCCCTTGCCTTCGCGCGCGGCCTGGGCGAATACGGCGCTACCAGTATGGTATCCGGCTATATTGCGGGTAAAACCGCCACCGTTTCCACTTCTGTGGCTTATTTCTGGCAGATAAATCAGGAACAAGCCGCGGGTTATTGGGTGGTGATAAATATTTTGGTATCATTTGTGTTTATGGCGATGATTAATATGTTTGTCAAATTGGATATTAAAGGGTAGGGTATGGCGCTTGAATGTAAAATTACCAAAAAGCTGGGCAATTTTACCCTTGACCTTGATATAAGGGCGGAGACCGGCGTTACCGCGCTGATGGGCGCGTCGGGAAGCGGCAAAAGCATGGCGCTCCGCTGTATATCGGGCGTGTCGAAACCGGACAAGGGGCGGATTACGCTTGACGCCGCCGCCTTGTTTGATTCTGACCGGAAGACAAACCTGCCGCCGCAAAAACGTAAGGTTGGGTTTTTATTCCAGGATTACGCCCTGTTTCCCAACATGACGGTTCTGCAAAACATTATGTGCGGCGCGAACAGGGACGATAAAAAAAAGAGAAAAAACATCGCTGAAGATTTGGCTGAGACTTTTCACATAACGGCGCACCTGGGCAAATATCCGCATCAGCTTTCCGGCGGCGAAAAACAGCGCGCCGCTATCGCGCGGATATTGGCGGGAACGCCGGATATTCTGATGCTTGACGAACCGTTCTCCGCGCTGGACAGCCATCTGCGCTGGGAACTGGAAAATGAGCTTGCGTCTGTTTTTCAGCGTTTCGGCAAAACGGTTTTGTATGTGTCGCATAACCGCGACGAGGTGTACCGCTTGTGCGATAATGTAGTTATACTGAACAACGGCAGGTCGGAGGTAAGCGGCAGTAAATGGGAACTGTTTAAAAACCCCGTAACCGTTCAGGCGGCGCGTCTTACCGGCTGTAAGAACATCGCCCCGTGTACGGCGCGGGGAGCGAAAATTACCGTCCCCGATTGGGGCGCGGAATTTGACGCGGACGGAAAAACCGCCGAGTTTGTGGGGATTCGCGCGAATTATTTAACGCCCGCCTGTCTTGCGGACAAAGACAAGGTCGCCGCCGCGTTTGAATTTGAAATTGTCCGCGAAATAGAGGATACTTTTACCAACATTTTATATGTGCGCAAAAAGGGCGCGAATTTGCCCGCTGTTATCCGGTGGGAAATGCCCAGAAAAAGCAGGGCGGCGCTTCGCGATCTGCCGCAGGAACTTGCGTTTTTACGGGAAAGCTTGCTGTTTTTAAGGGGGTAGCGCTGTGAGTAAAATAGCCGTATTTACCAACAAAGAGTCCGAAATTTGCGATTTTTTTGACGCGAGCCGGTTTTTGATCTATGAAAAAAAGTCTGACAAATGGGAAGTTACCGGTAAGCCGGAGTTTGAAAAAATCATACCGTCCGCCCCCGCTCAGACCCGCAAAATGACGGGGGGATTGCTGCCGCTGGTTGAAGGCTGCGATATTATTGCGGGGGGACTGCTTGTTGGTATTCCTTATTCGGTGTTTGACATGGCGGGGTTTCATATTTTTCAGATAGAAAGCGTAAACGACTCGGTTTTCGACGGGATAATTGATGATATTCAAAATGCCGACGCGCAGAATAATCTGAAAGAGAGAATCATTAAAGAAGCGCGTCCTGTTGAAACCGCCACGCCCGGCGTGTTTTCGCTTGATTTGATCGCCCTGCAGAATGAATGTCCCGAAGTGTCTTCAAAAAAAGCAATGGCGGACTTTTTGGAAAATACGCCGTTCCTGGAATTACATTTGGTTTGTAAACACATCCCGCCGTGGATTGAGAACAGCGGGAAATATAATATAAAGGCGCAAAACATTGACGGCGCGGTGAGCGCGGTCATCACGCGGAAGTGTTAGCGATGCGCAATTTTAATCTGTTGAACGAAAGAACCATACAATTACCCAGCGGTGTGTTTGCCGGAGTGGAAAGCTACGCCTGCTATCCCGACGGCGAATTGGAAGGGATACGGCTGTCGGAAAAAAATATGCTGGTAACGCACGCGGGCGAACTTATTCCCGCGTATACCGAAACGCACCGCCGCAAGATAAAGTATTCGGTCGAGTTTTACAAAAACGGCATGATAAAGGCGGCTGCCCTGGATGAACAGCAGGAAATACAAACGCCAATAGGCGAATTTCCCGCCGAGCTGGTAACCTTTTTTGAAACGGGAGAGCTTAAGCGTTTCTTTCCGCTGGATGGTAAAATCAGCGGCTTATGGAGCGAGCAGGAAGAAAAATCGCTGGCGATTCCGTTTACCTTTGATTTGTCATTTACGAAATTTACGGCTATTATCACCGGCGTTGGCTTTTATAAAAGCGGGGACATTCGCAGTATTACCCTGTTTCCCGGCGAAACGATAACCGTACAAACCAAATATGGCGAAATAATTACATATAACGGTTTTTCAATCCATGAATCCGGCGAGCTTGAATCGTTAGAACCGTTAAATCGCCCGCAAATTCAAACGCCAATCGGCGTAATTGCCGCCTTTGATCCAAACGCGGTTGGCGTTAACGCGGACAGCAATTCGCTTGTGTTTGACAAGTCAGGCAATGTTACCGCGCTGGTTACGGTGAATAACCGTATTGCGGTACAAACACAGGACGGGCGGTTTTTGACCTTTGTCCCGCGCGAAGTTGTAAATCCGTTAGATGATGAAACAAAGATTACGGAAGGGCTTAAAATATATTTTGACTATACCAAGGGTACCGTGACGTTTGAGGAGAGCGGCGTAAAATCAACTTTTCCCGTTAACGGAAGCGGATTTACCGTTGTCCCCTACAATAGTTCCGCTTACACATGCAGCCCGTCTGATTGCGCAAGTTGTTCTTTGGGATGCAGGTAAGTTACGGGTTTTACCCGCTGTGACTTTCGGCGGCCTTTTTGCTATAATCATGGCGAGGTAAACATTATGGATTCCGGCATAAAGGACAAACTTCTTTTTCCCCGTAAAGACGCTTCAATTTTTTTGACGCGGGAGGAAATCAAGGCGGCGGATGAGTATTGCGGGGCCTATATCTCTTTTCTTAATGCCGCGAAAACTGAAAGGGAAGCGGTAAACGCCGCCGTGGCCCTGGCGGAGAAAGAAGGATTTATTCCCTGGAAAAAAGGCATGAGCATAAAAAGCGGCGATAAAGTTTATTTCAGCCGCCGGGGAAAGGCCGTGGTTTTTTGTACTGTCGGGAAAAAAAGTTTTGCCCAGGGTATTTCCATTGCCGCCGCCCATATTGACTCCCCTCGGCTGGACCTTAAAATGCAGCCCCTCTATGAAGATTCCGGTATGGCTTTTTTTGACACCCATTATTACGGAGGCATCAAGCCCTATCAGTGGACGGGTATCCCCCTGGCCCTGCACGGTTTTATTGTCCGCGCGGACGGGCGGGAGCTTGCCATACACATCGGCGAAGAGCGGGATGACCCGCGCTTTTTTATTGCCGATCTTCTTCCCCATCTTTCAGAAGAACAGATGAAGAAGTCCGTGAAAGACGCGGTTCCGGCGGAAAATCTTGATGTTCTTGCCGGCCTCAACTCCGCGCCGGGCGAAAGCGGAACGGGGGCGGTGAAGCTTAACATACTCCGCCTTTTGTATGAAAAATACGGCATTACCGAAAAAGATTTTATCTCCGCCGAGATTTGCGCGGTTCCGGCGTTTCCCGCTTCGGATCTGGGACTCGACCGGAGCATGGTAGGAGCCTACGGTCAGGACGATAAGGTATGCGCTTACCCCGGCCTTACCGCGTTCCTTTCCGTAAAGGAACCGGAATACACATCGTGTCTGGTTCTCGCCGACAAGGAAGAAACCGGCTCTCTGGGAATCAGCGGAATGCAATCGGCTTTTTTCCCCGGCTTTATCAATGATTTGGTTGAAGCCGCGGGAGAGTCCTCGGGCGCGGCCGCGGGCGAAGTTTTTTCAAATTCATTGTGCGTTTCCGCCGATGTTAATACCTGCATGTACCCTCTGCATAAAGAAGTTTTTGACGGGAATGGAGAGGCGAAACTCAACCACGGCGTCGTACTGTTCCGCTATTGGGGACGGGGAGGAAAGGAAAACACCAATGACGCTGACGCTCAAACCGCCGCGGCGTTAATAAAAATTCTTGATGAAGCGAAAATTCTCTGGCAGACCGGAGAAGGGGGAAAGGTTGACGCCGGAAGCAGCGGGACCCTGTCGCGGTTTTTCACCAACCTTGATATTCCCACTATTGATCTCGGCGTGCCCCTCCTCTCAATGCATTCTCCCTTTGAAGGGGCCGCAAAAGCCGACATTTACATGGCGCATCGGGCTTTCACGGCCTTCTTCAGAAGACGCTAGAAGAGTTCACACAAAGAACACAAAGGAAGAAAAGGACACAAAGAAAAAATAAAGGGGGTTTTTGTCTGTTATCTTATTGTGAAATTATCAAGCTCAGATAACTTACAACAACCCCCTTTTTCCTCCCTTCTTCGTGATCTTTGTGTGAAGTCTTTACAACTAATTAACGGCGCGGACGTTTTGTACGGGAAGCACCCAGAGCCACGAGGGAGAAACGGCAAGACCGGTGTATTTTTTGTTCAAAACGCTCTGCCGTGAGGTGTAATCAAACACGATATAGGGAACATCGTTCACTATGGTATTCATCATCCGGGATTGAATCTCGAAACGTTTGGCGGGATCCAGAGTAGTTCTCTGGGACTCAATCAGGGCGTCAATCGCCGGGTTGATGTAAGCCGCGGCATTGTAACCGTCCTCGCCGGCCTGGCTTTCGGCAAACATGATCTCAATATTGCCGTTAAGGTCGGGATAATCCGATTCCCATCCGCCGATGAGCATGTCGTAATCCCGTTTGCCGTTGGCGTCCAGAACTCCGCCCATCTGGAAGGTATCCTGCTCATCGCCGGACATTCTCCTGATGTTCACATTGATGTTAAGCGCCTTCAGGGATTCCTGAATGTACAGCGCCCGCTGATTGGCCAGGGAATTTTCGCTGACAATAAGATCGCAGGTAAAGCCGTTGGGATACGCCGACCGGGCAAGATGCTGTTTTGCCGCCGCCAAATCGTATGTGTAGCCCTGGTTGGTATTCAGATACTGCTGCCATTTGGCGGCGTTCTCACCGTAGAGGGCCGGACCAAAAGGCAGAATGGTTCCCGCTGTTCCGGCGCTCTTGATAATGCGTTTCTGGAATTCGGGAATGTTCAGCGCCCGTGAAATGGCTTTGCGCACGTTGACATCACTCATGGGCGCCCGTTGTGTATTAAGGGCAAGGTAGGTAAGGCTGAAGGAGTCTACGTTGGTAAAGGTCAGGTTCTTTTCTGAACTCAGTTGATCCAGCATATCCTGGGGCAGGTTAACGCAGAAATCAGCGTTTCCGGTCTGGAGCGCGATTACCCGCGTGGTGTCTTCGGGAATAATTTTGAAAACCAGGGTGTCAATAATATTGGCGGCCAATTTTTCCTTGTTCCAGTAGTTGAGGTTTTTCTTTAATACGATTTCCTGTCCGCTGGTCCATTTCTGGTAGACAAAGGGGCCGGTACCGACAATACCGCCGGCGGCGGTTCCGAAATTCTTGGCGTGTTTCTGGTAATAAGCCTTGCTGATTATCCGCCCCGATCCGATTGCGGGAACATATTTGAACACCGCCGATGGGTGCTTGAGTTTGATGGTGAACTGCCAGCCGTTGACGGAAAAACTGTCTACATCGCTGAAGAAATCGGAAAAGTAGGTTCCGCCGTCGGGGTTTCTTGACCGTTCAAAAGAAAACAGCACGTCATCCATGGTCATTTTGCTTCCGTCGGAGAAGACAATATCATCCCTGACATCATAGACATAGGTTAAGTCGTCAGGCTGCCGCCAGCTTTTCGCCAATTCCGGAACAATGTTGTTATTGGCGTCAAGGCTTACCAGTCCCTCGGTAATCTGGTTGGTTACCTGATTGGTAACATAGTTCCAGGCCACTCCCGGATCCACCGCTCTGATGTCCTCGCTCAGGGCTACGGTAAAAGTAACTCCTTTGGAAGATGGTGCCTGGGAGCCTCCGGCAAAACTCAAACCGGCAATAAACACCAGCGTTATCGCGATAAAAAATAATCTCTTCATGGTAAGTACCTCCTTAAAAGTTTGGCAGCTTTCGTGTATTACTGTAAATTATTTCAAAAGAAAGGTCAACCAGTCCGGTATTTTTAGCGGTCGGGTAAACGGTGGCAGCGAACCCAATGGCCGGATGAGATTTTACGAAGTTCCGGCAAGGCTTCGGTACAGCGGAACATTGCGCGGGGGCAGCGGGGGGCAAAAGGGCAGCCTTTAATCAGTGTTTGGGGATTCGGTCTTTCTCCGTAGATCGGCGCCGCCCTTTCTTTGACGGAGTCCTTAAAAACATCAAGCCGCGGCGCGCTTGCCTTAAGGGTACAGGTGTAGGGATGCAGGGCGTTATGTGACAATTCTTCCGCGGAAACAAACTCCATTATTTTGCCCAGATACATAACCGCAACCCTGTCGCAAAAGTATTCAACTACGGTCATATCATGGGAAATAAAAATCATCGCCATGGAACGGTTGCCGCGAAGATCATCAAGCAAATTAAGGAGTTGGGCCTGAACCGATACATCCAGCGCGGACAGGGGTTCATCGGCAATAAGCAGGGAAGGTTCCCCAATAATGGCTCTGGCGATGGCAAGGCGCTGAAGCTGTCCCCCCGAAAGTTCCCGCGGCCAGCGGTTAAGCATGTCATCTGACAGGCCAATATCACTTAACAGGCGGTCTATTTTTTCACGGCCTTCGGGAACGCTCATGCCGTAGTAGCGGCATACTTCCATAAGCGCTCCACCGATGCGAATCCTCGGGTTAAAAGAGGAAAAAGGATTTTGAAAGACCATTTGCATTGTCCTGCGTTTGGAGCGTAAGGCGTTCCGGCTGATACCGGTGATTTCCTCACCGCTGAAATACACCTGCCCGGCGTCCGGCTCAATCAGGCGCAGAATAAGCCGTCCCAGCGTAGATTTGCCGCAGCCGGATTCTCCGACAATGCCCAGAATTTCATTCTCCTGTACCCGCAAGGATATTCCGTCTACCGCCCGAATCTGCCGTCCGTTGCTTAACGCGAAATATTTTTTTATGTCTCTGACTTCTAACATTATGCGTCTCCCGTTATCTGCCGCCGAGGCTGAGAGCCAGGGTTTCTTTCAGAAACCTGCCGCCGTGGCTAAAAGGCGAGGTTCCCCTCAGGGTGGTGACAGCACACCGATCTTCCTTCGCCGAACTCCGTAACCGGGGGCGTTTCGGCGCAGGCCTTGTCTGCCCTGGGACAGCGGAGAACAAAAGGACACCCTTCCAGGGGAGCGTAAAGCCTCGGAGGGGAACCGGAAATAACCGGAAGCTTGGACTTTTGGTTTCCGGCGGTATTTGAACGGGGTATGCAGTTAATGAGCGCGCGGGTGTAAGGATGCGCGGCGGATTCAATAATGCTTTTGGCCGGAGCGGTTTCGACTATACGTCCCGCGTACATTACCGATGCCTTGTCGCAGTTCTCCGTAACCAGGGCGAAGTTATGCGTAATAAGCAATACCGTAAGGGAAAGTTCTTTCTGCAAATCTTTCAGCAGACTCAACACCTGCGCCTGAATGGTAAGGTCAAGGGCGGTAGTCGGTTCATCGGCAATAAGCAGTTCAGGATTGCAGCTTATTGCTTGGGCGATCATAACCCGCTGCTGCATGCCTCCCGAAAGTTCAAAAGGATACTGCTTTGCGGTATCGGGGTGAAGGCCCACTTTTTCCAAAAGCGAAGCGGTGCGGCGGCGTAACTGCGATTTCTTGAGATTCAGGTGATTGGACAGGGCTTCTTCAATCTGGCTGCCGACGGTCTGTAGAGGCGAAAGGGAATTAAGAGGGTCCTGAAAAATCATGGAAATACGTCTTCCGCGGATAAAGCGCATTTCCTTTTCCGGCAGAGACAAAAGATTTCTGCCGTCAAACCGGACAATTCCTCCCAGGCGGGTATGCTTTCTGTCCACGAGGCCGAGTATTGTCCGCGAGGTTACGCTTTTTCCGCAGCCGGACTCCCCGACAAGGCCGTGAATTTCCCCCCGTGTTAATTTCAGATTCACCCCGCTCAAAGCATACACGATCCCTTCAATGGTCAGGAAATCGCAAGAAAGATTTTTGATGGAAAGACACTCAGTTTCCATTGATTGTACTCCTGATCATATCCCTGCGTTTTTCAATTTCTTCAAAAGAAGGAAGAACCCTGCCCTGGGGATCAAGGTATTGGGTTATGCAGTCGCTGAAAATATTAAGGCTTATTACCGTCACCACAATGGCGGCCCCCGGAGCCAGGGCAAGAAGCGGACTCATGAGTAAAAAATTTCTGCCTTCCTGCAGCATGGCGCCCCAGTCAGCCGTGGGGGGGCTTACCCCCAAACCGATAAAACTTAACGCGGCAAGATCCAAAATCGCGTAAGCAAGGTCCAGCGTAAGCTGTACCAGCATGGTATACACACAGTTGGGCAGAATATGGCGGAACAGGATGTAGGGCCGGGAAAAGCCCACTGATTCGGCGGCTTCCACATAGGTTTTATTTTTTTCAACCAAAGTAAGCGACCTGACCAGACGGGTAATCATGGGCACATAAACGATTCCCAGCGCCGCCACCGCGTTGGTGATACCCCGTCCCAGCGCGGTTACAAAGAGAAACGCCAGAAGCAATGAGGGAAAAGAAAGGAGCACGTCACAACACCGGCACACGACAGAATCAAATTTGCCGCCGTAAAATCCCGAGAAAAGTCCCAGAGGCGCGCCTATAATTACCGAAAGGATTACCACCCCCAGGGCGGAGATCAGCGTTACCCTGCCGCCGTACAGCAGCCGGGAAAAAAGGTCTCTCCCCATTTTATCCGCCCCCAAAAGGTGCTTCGCGGAAGGCGGGGCCAGAGAAGCGGACAAATCCTGTCCGGACTCGCTGTAAGGCGCTAAAACCGGCGCGGATATACAGCACAAAATAATAAGAAGAAGGAGCGTTCCCGAAATTAACAATGGCAGTGTAAAAAAAGTTCCCGCGGTTTTTTCCTCGCCGGATTTGCTGTTGGAGAATATTCCTCCGGGGAGCAAAGATTTATGTTTACTCAATAACCGCTCCTGGAATCCTGACGGTATTTCCGGAAGCCCGGATCCGGGGATCAATGATAAAGTAGACCATGTCCACTATCAAATTAAGCATGAGAAACAGGGCCACAAGAAACAGCATTATGCTCTGCACTACCGGATAGTCCGACGCCTGAATACCCTCAATGAGCAAAGCCCCTATTCCGCCCAGGGCAAAAACATTTTCCACCAGTACCGCCCCTATAACCATAGCGCCAATTTGTACCCCCCCGACGGTGATAACCGGAATCAGGGTGTTTTTAAAACAATGGGTCATCACGATACGGTGGAAAGGCGTTCCCTTGGCGTTCAGGGCAAGGGCATAATTGGATTTAAATTCACCGATCATGCGGTCCCGGATTATACGGCCTGTAAGGGCCACCATATTAAGACTCAAGGCAAAAGCGGGCAGGCATAGATAATACAGATTTTCCGTAAAACTGCGTCCGGCTCCAAAAGCCGGAAACCATCTCAGCTTAAAAACAAAAATCAGCATTAATAAAATGGCGTTGAGAAAGACCGGCGAGGACACGCAGAAAACCATAAAAGCCGAAATAACACGGTCAACGGCGGTATGCCTTTTGACCGCGCTGGCAATTCCCGCGGGAACAGCCAAAAGAACCGCAAAGACCGCGCTCATCAAAACAAGCTGAATGGTGGTCGGAAGCCTTGCCGCGAGCAGAGTACCCACCGGCTGGCGGTGTCTGAAACTATCCCCCAGATTTCCCCTTACCGCGTTACCGATCCAGATAAAGTACTGCCGGGGGAGGCTGACGTCCAGATGGTACTGGGCTATCAGGGAGGCCCGCGTTTCGCCGCTGATTCTCCGTCCGCTCGTAATGGAACCGATGGGGTCAGAAGGCGTAAGGCGGATAAGAAAAAAAATCACCACCGATACCGCAAGGAGTATCGGCACCAGCAAGAGTACCCGTTTCAGGACATACCGAACTATAAAATTCACTTTGACCTCGACTATACATCAAAAAGACAAAAATGGTAAGGGTGATAAACGCTATGAGCGTTAATTAATAGAAGAATATAACCACGGAGTACACGGAATACCACGGAGTTTTGATATGAAAATCTTTTATTCCTCCGTGAAACTCCGTGTCCTCCGTGGTTGATTCTTCCGTTTTTCTTATTTTTCGTTACTTTTGGTCATTTCGACAGGATCAGTGACTATTTCATCCACAAGACAGTTTTTCTTTACCCACTGGGACATCAGTTGTTCCGGTTCGGCAGCCAGGGCCTGTAACAATAGACCCGCTCCGGCGTTATACACCGGGACAAGGGCGTTGGCTTCGGCGGCGGTAAAATCAGACAGCACCCAATCGGCAATACCGGCGTCATGACTGCTTTCTATACTGCCGCCCCTGCCGGGGATTCTATCGTCCGGTCTGCCGATGCCGATGCGCAGCCGCCAAAAATCGGGGCTGCCAAAACAGGATTTTATTGAACGAAGGCCGTTATGCCCGCCGAGGCCGCCTGAAAATTTCAGCGACAGGGTTCCAAAGGGAAGCTCAATTTCATCATGGACAACAATAATTTGATCAAGTTTAACCTTGTAAAACAACGCCGCGGCCAATACCGATTCGCCGGAATGGTTCATATAGGTCTGTGGTTTGATGAAATGCAATTTTTCCGGCATTGTTCCCGGCAAAGTTGTCGGCCGGATCGCTGTCAGCAGATTCTCGGGGATAGGAATTCGCGCGCTGTCTACATTTGCGTAGAGGGCCTTGAATTTTTTCTGCCAGTCAAGGACAGGGAAAAACGGCAGGGCCTCGGCAAGTATCCAGCCCGCGTTGTGACGGTTATGTTCATATTCGGCGCCGGGATTTCCCAGAAAGACAACAAGGTGTAACATAATTACCACTCATTTCCTGTTAAAATATTTACCAGCTTTTCTTCATCGTCTATCGCCCCCAGGGATCGGAGTTTTGACAGGCTCCGCAAAAATCCGTATTGGGCCTTGATATGGCTGTTGCGGTTATTGATGAGCAGCAAAGAAGCCTCCCCCACATCAGAGACAGAACTCTGTGAAAGCCGGTAACGCTCCATTATATACTCAAAATGTTTTTCTGCATAGTCGAGGGAGCGGCGGGAAGACAGAACTGAATCCGCGCAGGCGAGGGCGTTTATAAGGGCGCTTTGCAGGTCGGTTTCCAGCGTAATTTCCGCGCTGAGGTAATCCAGCGCCGCCGAATCGCGGGCAATCCTGTTTTTTTGAACATTATTCGCTATTACCCAGTAATCAACAGGGATGCTTAAATTTAGGGATAATTTACCTCCTGACATTTCCATCCCATTGTTTGGCAGATAATTAAGGCCTGTTGTAAGTGACGCGCTCAGACTGGGAGAATAACCGCGTTGAGCCATGCTGAGGTTGTTTTCCGCCCGCTGGTTGGCAAGCCCGGCTTTCGCAAGTAAAGGGTTTGCAGAAACGACAGTTTTCCATAATTCGCTGTACAATAAATCAGCTTCCTTATCGGAAATGTTTCCCAGACGCAGAATAAGTTCCTCATATCCTGAAAAATCAATTTGCCGCAATTCGGAAAGATCGCTTAATCCGATAAGCGCTTTCAGTTTCATCACGTTCAGGGTAAAGTTTCGCCTTGCCTGATTGCGGGAATTTTCCCGCTCTTCTTTATCCGCCATTGCCTTGAGGTAATCTCCCTGGTTGATTATTCCGGTTGTGTGCCGTACCTCCGCTATGGAAAGGCTTACGAGCGCCGTTTGCAGCGAAGATTCCTCCGCTTCCAATACAGCCATAGCCTCAAGTATGGCGTAGTATGCGTTATCCGCAGAGTCAATCACATTAAAATATTCGGCCAGCGCGTCTTTTCTTGCGCTTTCCGAAGCGATTTCGTTAATCGCTTTTTGGATAAGCGTCTTACCCCCTTCAAAAATTTTCTGGGACGCGCTAAAACTCACACCGGAACTGAAAGTATCAAAAGGATTCCCGACAGGAACGGAATTTTGGGCGCTCCACAAACTTATCGAAGCGTTTGCTCCCAGAGATAATGACGGTAAAGCTGAAAAAATCCGCGACCGTTCATCAAGTGCCGTACTCATAACCGCCAAATTATATTTCGCCAAACTCCGCGAATTCGCCAACGCAAGCGTCCGCGTCTGTTCAAGTGTTAATGTCTGGGCAAACAAGCCCGCGCAGCTAATTATCAGCGTAATTATAAACAGCAACTTCTTCATTCTTATAACTCCCTGAACCCCGATCCCCATTATTCATACCTCAGCGCGTCAATCGGATACAGCCGCGCGGCTTTCAACGCGGGATAATAACCAAAAATTACCCCTACCAGCGCGGCAAAAACGGTTGAAACCGCCACAATCAACGGATTGATTGCCGTAGGTATTTCCATCGCCGCCAGTATACGGCAGGCAAAAAAAGCCATACCTATACCAAGCAAACCTCCCATGAGGCTGAGAATCACCGACTCTGTCAGGAACTGAAAAAGTATGTCCAGTTTACGTCCGCCTATTGCCATTCTTATACCGATCTCGCGCGTGCGCTCGGTAACGGAAACCAGCATAATGTTCATGATGCCTATGCCGCCAACCAGCAGCGACACGCCGGCAATCGCGGCAAGCAGCGTTGTCAATGTTTTTGATGTTGCGGACGCCATGTCGATTATGTCCGCCTGATTCATAATGTCAAAATCGGCGTTTGCTTCATCGGCAATTCTTCGGGATTCGCAGAGGATTGATTTTGTTTCTTTCTGGGCCGCGTCCATGTATTCTTTGTTTTTAACGCTTATTACAATCATGTTTATATTCTGGGTATTGTTCAGTCTCGTCATTGCGGTATCCAGCGGAACCATAATAACATCGTCCTGATCGTTGCCGCCGAGACCCGCCCCCTTGCTTCCCAATAGTCCTATAACGGTTAAATAATTTGTTCCTATTCGTATTCTCTGTGATATGGCGTTTTCAGCGTCTCCAAACAGATTCTTTGCCGTAGTGCGTCCCAGTACCGCCGTCATACTTCGGTTTCTCAAATCCTCATCATCAAAAAAGATCCCGGCATTGACATCGTAGTTTCGCGCGATGATAAAATCAGGTTCAACGCCCATAACTGAAACCTGCGCGTTTCCCGCGCTGCCTGAAACATTGGCGTTTGAGTTAACAACACCGGAAATTGCCGCGGCAAAATTCGATTCATCCCTGAGCTTTTTAATATCCTTCCTGGTAAAGGAACTGAAACGCATCTGTATATTCTGCCCGCTGCGGTTTACCTGCCTCCTTGGCGTTATTTGCAGCAGGTTTGTTCCCATTGCGGTAATCCTTGATTCAATTGCCCGTTGTGAACCTTCGCCCAGAGCAACCATAATAATCACCGAACCGACGCCGATTATGACACCTAATGATGTTAAGAGGCTTCTCATTCGGTTGCGCAGGATCGACCGTAAACAGGTCTGTAATAATTGCGCGATATTCATGATGCCTCCGTCGGAGCAAGCTCCGCCAACAGAGCGTGGTCTTTCTTCCATTGTTCAAGATCGTCCGGCGCGCTGCGCCTGTCTTTTACCGGTTTGTCTGAAACAAGTTCGCCGTCCCGCAGAGTGATGATTCGCCGTGTATAAGCGGCAAGTTCCGGCTCGTGCGTTACCATGATGATCGTTTTCCCCTGCCGGTTAAGTTCCTGAAAAAGTCCCATGATTTCAAGCGTCATTCCGGTATCAAGATTGCCTGTCGGCTCATCGGCAAGAATAAACGCGGGATCATTTACCATTGCCCGCGCAATGGCGACCCTTTGCTGCTGCCCGCCTGAAAGCTGAGACGGAAAATGATCCATACGCTTTCCCAATCCGACTTCTTTTAGCGCTGTTATAGCGCGCTCTTTGCGTATTTGGGTATTCATCTTTTTTTCTGTTTTCCCGCGGCGGCGGTAAAACAAGGGAAGTTCCACATTTTCCAGCGCGGTGGTCCGCGCCAATAAATTAAAAGACTGAAATACAAAACCTATTTTCCGGTTTCTTATGTATGCGAAAGTATCCGAATTGGATTTGGAGGTTTCGATGCCGTCCAGCGTATAAGTTCCGGCGCTTGGTTTGTCAAGGCAGCCGAGAATATTCATCAGCGTTGATTTGCCTGAACCGGAAGGTCCCATAACGGAAATAAATTCGCCTTCTTCGGCGGAGAAATTTACTCCCCGCAGGGCGCGTACCGTTATTGCCTCTTCGCCTTGCTTGTTTTCCATACGGTATTCACGTTTAATTTCCCGCATTTCAATAACCGGCATTATACTTTCTCCTTCAGGATCACTTGTTTTCCTTCAAAATCATCAGCGGCTGCGCGGATTTCGGTAAAAGCGCCTGATGAGATGCCGATGCGTACCTGCATCACGTCAAGTTTGCCTTCATCGTTGATATACCATAGGTTACGCATAACGACCGCGGCGCTTCTGCCTTGTCCCTGCCCTTGCCCCTGTCCTCCTTGCCTCCCTCCGGCAAATTGTCTGCCTGCCATCATGTTTGTACTTTGTCCGCCGGTCATCAAATCAGTCAGTCCCGCGTTCGTTTGGTTCACATTCTGCGCCTTTGATTGTTCTCTTGACATCAGCGCTTTTTGACGTTGTTCATCATTCATGTTTTCAAGGCTGGCGTTAAATACCATGTCGGCAATCATTTCCGCGCTCAGATTGGAAGGCTGATAGCGCAGAGCGGCATTGGGAACCATAAGCACGTCTTCACTGTTTTCTACAATGAATTCAACCGCGCAGGTCATTCCGGCAAGCAGTGAGCCTCGAATATTATCAACCTTGACAATCACGGTGTAAGAAACCACATTATTCGATGTCACCGGAACCATGCGTATAGTTTCTACCGCTCCGTTGAAATTTCGTCCCGGTAAACTTTCCAGTGAAAAGCGCACATTCTGTCCTTTTTGTATGGATACAATGTCCAATTCCCCAACCATAGCCTCGATCTGCATTTCTCTTAGATTTTCCGCAAGAGTAAAAATATATGATGAATTGTTGCTGGAACTGTCTACAACGGTGTCGCCTATATTTATCTTGCGATCAAGTACGATGCCGTTAATGGGAGATTTAATATAGGCAAATTGGTTGATCTCGGTATCAATGCTCTTTAGATTTGCCTGGGCAACGGCAAGGTCAGCCGTCTGATTATCCAGTGTGGTTTTGCTGGTTTTAAGTTCATATTCGGAAATAAGATTCTTTTTTGCAAGCGCTTCCTGGCTTTGGTAATTGAGCAGCTGTAATTCGTAATTTGCCCGCGCCTTGATAACCGCCGCGTATTGCTGCTCGCGTTTTAACTTGAGCATATCTGTATTCAGTTCCGCAAGAATGTCCCCCTTGCGAACCGGATCATTGTAATCAACATAAATCTTTTCAACTTTGCCGCTCATCTGGGGCAGCACCTTAACCGTTGAAACCGGATTGAGCGTACCGGAGGCGGAGATGGTACGTTCCAGCGTACCGCGGCGTATATTGGTAAACTCGTAGGAAGCCGAAGAAGATTTTTTGCCTGAACAAGCGGTAATTGAAATAACTGTCAAAACAAGACAGGCTAAAATTATTTTTTCTAAAACAAATTGTTTTTTCATTTTCTTATACCCCTGATTTGCAAGAAAACCGCCGATTAATTTTGACATCGAACTTTCTATTCATAATCGGCGGTCTCTCCAATGGAAACTAACGTTTCCCTTTGCCGGAATTTGTATCCCTGCCGTTTCGCCCGTTTGTCATCTTGGCGGCATCCGGAGAACCTACCTCATAAATTTTTCCGTTCAATGTAAGTTTTACGGCGCGGAATAATCTGTCCTTTTGTCCTTCAATTGCCGGAGCGGCTGCGTAACCATCAATTGAAACCTGGGCTCCTTCTTTGAGGCCGTCGATAAAGCCGACATAACGCTCAAGCCCTCTGACGTAATAGGTGATATTTCCGCTCACGACAGAAATTCTTCCGTTACTTAACCCAAGCGTTCCCCTAATGGTGGTTGTCGGGGTGTTTGACTGAGCAAAAACACTACCGCATATAATAGCGATAAAAAGACACAAAAGTACTATTTTTTTCATAGTACCCTCCAAAAAAATAAAATTTTTCCAAGCCAACGGCCTGCTTCTTAACAATAAGGCGGGTTTGGAAACCTGCTCTTATTGATATAAAAAGAACAAACTATTGCCCTGGAATGGTGAAAACGGAGTGATGTTTGTCTGAATTTTAGCTGAATTTTTGGATTACCAATGAAATTTTTTAATCCCGAAGGAGTTCATTCTATTCCGGAAGTCCGATCTCAAACCAAAACGCGCTGCCTTTTCCGGTTTCAGAGACAACGCCGTATTTACCGCCGTGTATGTCGATGATCTTCTTCACAATGGACAGTCCCAACCCGGAGCCGGTAACGGCGCGTTTATGCGCTTTCCCGCTCTTGAAATACCTGTCCCAGATAAACGGCAAATCAGGTTCCGCTATTCCCTCGCCGTAATCAATAACGCTTATTCGCACACGATTGCCGGTAATCGTCTGTTCCACCGATATATTTCTGCTGTCACCCGAATAATTTATGGCGTTGATAAGCAGATTATAAAACGCCCTGTCAATTTTCGCTTTATCAGCGTTCACATATACATCGCTGTTATGGGAAAATGTAATTTCAAATCCCTCTTTTTTCAATAGCTTTTCTGTTGTTTTTACTGTTTCTGAAATACATTGGGTAAGATTGTAGAGCGAGGCGTTAAGCTTCTCCATTTCGTTTTCCATTTTCGATATATCCAGTATATCGTTGACAAGAGTGGTCAGCCTCTGAGTTTCGTCCATAATGGTTTGTATCTGTTCCAGCTTAATCTCAGCGGGAAAATCCCGCATCATTTCCGCGTAACTGTAAATCAGGGAAAGCGGAGTCCGTAAATCGTGCGATACATTGGCCAATAATTCACGCCGCAGGCTTTCAACCCGGCTTAATTCGACGGCAGCCGTGTTCAATGTATCTGAAAGAGCGACTATTTCATGGAACCCTTTGCCTGTGAAGCGCGTATCATAATTTCCGTTGGCAAGCGCCATTGCGCTTTGGCTGATTTCCTCAATGGGTTTGGATACTTTTTTTGCGATAATGATTGCTAAAATTACAGAAAGAAATAAAATAATACAGGATATGTAGTATAACTGATAGCGCAGCGTAGTTACAGTCGCGTTTACAGGCGAGATAACGGCGCGAATAATGACGGCAAACGGTTCGCCGGAAGCGAATATTTCACCCTGTCTGTTATTCGCCATTTTTACATATATCAGAGACTGGATTGGCGGACGTCTTCTGTTCGGCGTTCTGTCATCTCTTGTTCTTTCATTTTCCCTGTTATTTCTGAAACGTTCTTCCGGCGCTGATGATATATACTCGTAAATCTCGCCGCCGTTGTCCCGCGCTTTTGTTATCAGCGCCGAATTTTCTTCAACCCGCCGCCTGTTATCCGCCGGAAAAATCCGCGCCAGATTCCTTCCGTTAAGATCGGTAATATTAACTATAATATTGTTGTTATCTGAAATATCCGCTATAATTTCACCTATATTTTCACTCGCTATATTGTTTATAATTACAGCTGCGTTGCGCCTTATTTCCGTAACTTTGATTTTTTTGTAAAAGGTGTCCAGAAGCACGGTTTGAAATAACCACAAAACAACCAACAATAGGGCGCAAAAACCCAGCAGAAAGGCAAAAATCTTCCATTTTAACCGTAATTTATTTAAGTTCATCCGATTTTTACCCCTCGAATCTATAACCATGCCCGCGTAAGGTTGTAATTAATCCCGCGTATTGTCCCATTGCTTTTCGCAGCAGTTTCATGTGCGTATCAAGCGTCCTTACATCGTCAATGTTTTTATAGCCCCATACCTCGGTTAGAATTTTCTCGCGGGGTATAGCGGTATTCCTGTTCCGTATCAAAAAAAACAGCAAATCGTATAACTTCGGCGCCAATTCCACCTGGCTGCCGTCAATAAACATCTTATAAGCCGTCATATCGGCTGAGAATCCGTCTTTTGTGAATATCTCATGTCCGTCGTTACCGGGGGTAACTGCGGTTTTCCGTCTGAGTATGGCGGTAATCCTGAGCATTATTTCTTTGGAAGAAAAAGGTTTTACAACATAATCGTCTATCCCGTACTCGAATCCTAAAACCTTGTCATATTCTTCACCCCTGGCTGAGAGCATGATAATAGGTACGTCGGATGTTTTTCGTATTTCTTTGACCGCCGCAAAACCATCCAATTCCGGCATCATAATATCCATGATAATAATGTCAAATTGTTTTTTTTTGCAGGCTTCTACCGCTTCAATACCGTTACCGGCCTCCGCCGCTTCATGCCCGTCAAACTGCGCGTATTTTTTTATAACAGCGCGCAGCCCTGGTTCGTCATCGCATATCAGTATTTTTGCCATTGATTTACCGTATTATTAATTTAGCATATTTAACGTAAAAAAGGTAACATAGTGGCAACTCTTGTAAAGTTTGTGTACAATATGCCATGCGCCGTTTTTATTTTTGCGCTGCTTCTCTGCTGCTGTGCGTGTTGTTTTCATGCGCCCGGTCCGCAGACAAGGGTTCCGCCGCCGCGACTGCCCCGAGCCTTACGCCATCGGTTATGCCAATGGCAATTTTGCAGGCGGGGGAATACCCCCTCTGGTTTCAGTTTGGCGCTGAGGGACCGGTCCTGATTGAAACGATTGAAGACGCCTGTTTTTCCGCCGCCCTGATTCCCTGGCCGCTTACGCAGCATATTCGCTTTATGCTGGCGCGGGGAGAAGACCTGTTCATAACGGTCAATGGCGACGGCTTTTACTGCCTTTCCCCGAAAGAAAACGGGCAGGTTGGATTGTACCGTTTTTCCGGCGGGGAATCCTGGCGGCAGTATACCGTGGGAGCGTTCGTTCTGTTTGATGGAAAACCCGCGGCGCTGCTGTATCGTGACGACCGGTTTTTTGATTCAAACGCCCCGCTTCCCGCGCCTCGTCTGTGGACTTTTAACCTTCGTTCAGGCGGGCCGCAGCCCCTGACGATGCCTTCGCTGGATGTTTTTGCGCCGGAAGACGGCTGGGATGTGGATACCCTCCGCCGGGGCGGCGACGCTTTCTGGTATTTCCGGGCGGTAAAAAAGACGGCGGGGCAGCTGGAAATCCGTATGCTCCGTTCAGGCGATCTGGTACTGGAAGGCGAGAAAGTTTCCCTCGGCGCGTTTCAAAATTCCGCCTTGCCGGAACCGCTTTCCGCCGCGCCGCCTCCGCTACGGAACATGCTTACCACCCTTTTGAATGAAAGCGGCTGCGGTCTGATGACAGTGGTTTCCCCGGAATTTCAAACGGTTCGTACCTTTGCCACCGACCGTGAAAAGGCCGCAATGTGTGGATTTTACTCAGGCAATCCGGAAAATGTCTTCCTGCTGGCGGTTTTTCCCCAGGGTAATGCCCTGTATGTGACCCCTTCGGCTATTCGTCACTTTTCCCTGCCCTCCCTGCCTGAGGGTTTTGTTTACACCGGCATTGGTTTATGCGGGGATACTGTCTTTGCCGCGTGGGAAGAGCAGGACGAATACAGCATAGGCGCCGCCGGTTTTATGGTGATGAAGTTAAGAATGACTCTTTCTTGATTTTTGTCAGAGAAAAAGCGGTTATTTTATGACTATTTTTGTCATGATAGTGTTTTTTATTGACACGGCAACCCTGTCATAATATACTTAAAACAACGGTATTATGCGGTGAAGACAATTTTTGTAGTAGATGACAGCGACACAAACTTGTCCATGGCGGAAAACGCGCTGGAAGACCTGTATTGTGTAATGACGATGCCGTCCGCCGCCAAAATGTTCATGCTTCTGGACAAAGTTACGCCGGATTTAATACTGCTGGACATTGAAATGCCCGAAATGAACGGGTTTGAGGCGTTGCAGCAGTTAAAATCTCATGACGCTTATTCCAGTATTCCGGTCATATTTCTAACCGGTATGACGGATGTTTCTACCGAGGTACAGGGTTTTGAGCTGGGCGCGGTAGATTTTATCGCAAAACCCTTTTCCGCGCCCGTACTGCTGAATCGCATTAAAACCCATTTGGACATTGATGAATTGATTCATAACCGGACAACACAGCTGCGGCGGCTGCAAAACAGCCTGGTGTATGTGTTGGCAAATATGGTTGAAAGCCGCGACAAAACAACGGGCGGACACATTGAGCGTACAACGGCGTATATAAAAATACTGATGAACGCGATGATGGAACGCGGGGTGTATGTTGATGAACTGCGTGATTGGGGAGACCTGGACCTGGTCGCTTCATCGGCGCGTTTGCATGATCTGGGCAAAATCGCCATTTCAGATTTGGTTTTAAACAAGACTGACAAATTGACCAAAGAAGAATATGAAATGATAAAGAGGCACGCCCAGGAAGGCGAGCGGAATATTGATCAGATTGTCAACCGGACGGGTAATGAAGCGTTCCTGCATCACGCGAAATTGTTCGCTGGGTATCATCATGAGCATTGGGACGGCACAGGTTATCCGTATGGGCTTAAGGAACTGATGATTCCGCTGCAGGGGCGCATATTGGCGGTTGCCGATGTCTATGACGCGCTTGTTTCCGTACGGCCCTACAAAAAGGCGTACTCACACGAAGAAGCGATGAACGTTATCATGTCAAATTCAAGTAAACACTTCGATCCGAATATTGCCGATGTATTTTATGAGGTGAAAGAGCAGTTTCAAGAGGTTTCCTTGTGTTTAAGTCAATAATTCATTTCTCTGTGCGGAAAGTAAAAGATATTTTACGTCCGGTATTCGCGCAGTTGGTGTTTGTATTTATTGCCTTTGCGGTTATGGTAATGGCGAGTTATGTATTGGTAGGCGACATTGAGCGCAGACATCTGAAGGATGATACGGAAAACGCAATGGCCTACACTGAAGCGCATATTATCGCCGGCCTTCTGGAACCACAGACAACGCTGAGTACCATAGCGGAAACCATTCGCCTCATGATTCTTAACGGAAGCACCTTCAATACGGTGGCAAACTATATTAATCACGTCACGGAATATATGCTCGCCGACGACCAACTGGTATCCTATGCTACCGGCGTTTACGGCGTTTTTGACGTGTTTGACGGAAAATTCTGTATCGGCATTGATTGGACTCCGCCGGATGACTATGCGCCCGCCAACCGTCCCTGGTATAAAGCGGCGGTTGAGGCAAACGGAAAAGTCGGAATGACCGAGCCGTATTTGGACGTTTCGTTAGGTGTTACTTCCGTTACCTACGCGCGCCGGATTTTTGATGACGATGGCCGTCCGCTGGGCGTTATTTGCCTCGGTATATTGCTTGACAGGATAAGAAGCTATGCCGACAATACGCGAATCGCCGAAAGCAGTTATGGGATACTGCTGGACAGGCAATTTGAGGTAGTTGCCCACCCCATTCCGGCGTATTGGGGCAGATCGCTGCGCGACATGAATGACGGCATTTCCCTCGAATATGATTTGAGACATGGGGTAGAAATTTCCGAGCGTAAGGTGAAAGATTACCGGGGTGATTCGTGCATCCTTTTTGCCCGGCAGCTTCAGAACGGCTGGTATCTGGGCATTTTAACGCCTGAAAGCGCCTATTACCAAAGCATGAAAAACATAGCCCGTTCGCTCAGCGTGATAGGTCTGCTGATGGCAATAATGCTCAGCGCCGGATTAATACGCGTCGCCGCGGCAAAAAATAAATCGGATGTTAGAAGCCGGCAGACCGGTAATTTCCTTGCAACAATGAGTCACGAAATACGCACGCCGATGAACGCAATCCTGGGCCTTACGGAAATGCAGATGCAAAACAAGGCGCTTCCGCAGGATGCCGGTGAGGCGATGGCCAAAATTTACAATTCAGGCTATTCTTTGCTCAACGTTATCAATGATATACTTGACCTGTCCAAGATTGAAGCCGGCAAACTTGAATTGTCTCCCGTCAAATACGATGTCGCGAGCCTGATTCACGATACAACCCAAATGAATATGATGCGAATCGGCAGCAGGGAAATAAGGTTTGAATTACAGGTGGATCCATTTGTGCCGGCTGAACTTTTTGGCGACCAACTGCGCATCAAGCAGATTTTAAATAACCTGCTCTCCAATGCGTTCAAATATACGGAAAGCGGTGAAGTTATTTTGTCAGTTACCGCCAAATATGAAGACAGGGTAAAAGATCCCTATGTGTCGCTTATTTTCCATGTGCAGGATACGGGCCGGGGCATAACAAAAGAACAGGTGAGCAGGATCTTTGATGATGAGGAATATACCATCTTCAATCAGGAAGCCAATCGTGAAACCGAGGGCGCCGGACTTGGACTGATCATTACAAAACAGCTTATCAAGATGATGAATGGCGGTATTTCCGTGAACAGCGAGCCGGGAAAAGGTTCAACGTTTACCGTACATATACCGCAGCAGAATACCGGCGCCGCCCCGCTGGGCGAGGAGACAGCCGAAAGCCTGCGGCAGTTCCGTTATAAGGATATATCGCAGACGGAAACGGCGCAAATAATACGCGAGCCGATGCCCTATGGCAGCGTCCTGATTGTGGATGATGTAGAAACAAATATATATGTTGCAAAAGGGCTCCTGACCCCTTACGGATTGACTATTGACACCGCCGGAAGCGGGTTTGAGGCAATTGAAAAGATCAAGGCCGGCCGGCTGTATGACATTGTGTTTATGGACCACATGATGCCCAAAATGGACGGCATTGAGGCGACAAAAAACATACGCGAGATGGGATACACGCGCCCGGTTATTGCGCTGACGGCAAATGCCGTGGCAGGGCAGGCGGAAATATTTCTGTCGAACGGTTTCAACGATTTTATTTCCAAACCAATAGACATACGCCACCTGAACGCTTTATTAAACACACTGATACGCGACAAACAGCCGCCGGAGGTAATTGAGGCGGCGCGCAAGAGCGCTGTGAATAAACCTGCCGTTGAGGAAACGCCGCGGTCATCCATAACTCCGGAACTGGCAAGAACTTTCATACGGGACGCTGAAAAGGCGATAAAAGTGCTGGAGACAGTATACGCAAAACGCGACGCGTTGGGAGACGGTGATATACAGTTATACGTCATTAATGTCCACGCCATGAAAAGCGCCCTTGCGAATATTGGTGAAACGGAAGTTTCCGGATTTGCGCGGATATTGGAGATGGCGGGAAAAGAGCGGGACCTTGCCATAATAACAACCGAGACGCCGGACTTCATGAACAAGCTGCGGGCAATAATCAAAAAAATCACGCCCCGGGAAGAAGATGATGACGATAAAACCGAACAGGAGGATCAGAATTTTTTACAGGAAAAACTGATCATCTTCCGGGCGGCCTGTACGGTATATGACAAAAAAGCCGCCAAAGAGATACTGGTTGAACTCAAGAAAAAAAATTGGTCGCGGACGACAAAAGAAATGTTGAATACCCTTGCCGAACATCTGTTACACAGCGATTTTGAAGAAGCCGCGAACATCGCAAGGGACTATGAATTCACGGAATAATGTTTCATAATTATCAAATAATATGACAGCACAAACAGCGGTTATCGGGGCGGGCGCCTGGGGGACGGCAGTCGCAAAAGCTATTGCCGACAAGGGGAAAGAAGTTGTTATCTGGAGTCTTGAAGAAGACAACAGGGATGACATTAATCTGCGCCATGAAAATTCCCGTTACTTGCCGGGCGTTAAACTGCCTGAAAATCTAACGGCTACCTCGGACATTGTAGAAGCGGCCTCCGGGCGGGAATACCTTATTTTGGCAGTCCCCTCGCTGTATCTGCTGCAAACGGTCAAGCAAATTCTTATGACATCCTCGATTCGGGAGGGAGAAACCGCCATTGCGGTTATTACCAAGGGCTTTATATCAACGGACAAAGGCCCCCGGCTTATTCTGGAAACACTGGAAGATTACCTTCCCGGTTTTTACCGGCAGTCTTTGGTGTATATAGCCGGCCCCAGCCATGCCGAGGAGGTTTCGCGGGGTAAAATCACCGGCCTTATCGCCGCCAGTGAGAACGCCAAGAATTCAATCCGTTTCCGCGACTTGCTCAGAAGCAAGGGGCTGTTTGTGTTTTCCTCGTTTGATGTCAAAGGCGTTCAGGTAGCCGCCGCCGCGAAAAATGTTATTGCCATTGCCTTTGGCATACTGGAAGCCATTAAAACCCAGGGTAACGCCTTTGGCGGCGCGAATTTATTCGGAGACGGAACTGAATCCCTGCTGCTTGCCGCCGGCCTGAATGAAATACAAAGCCTCGGTAAGGCGATGGGCGCTACCCATCCCGAAACCTTTACTTCCATTTCCGGCATCGGCGATCTGGATGTTACCTGCCGCTCTGTTTTTGGCAGAAACCGGCGTTTTGGCAAAGAAATAATCGAGAAAAAAATTCTGGATCCGTTCAGGGATATTGATGATCTTATCGCGCGAATATCTGAGCTTGGTTATCTGCCTGAAGGCATCGCGGCGGCGAAGTATGTTAAAGTTTTTGCGGAAAAATACCGGCTTAAAATGCCTATTTCCGTGGGGATGTATCAGATTTTAAACCGCGAGATAGAACCGTTTGATTTTTTGGGGAACTTTTTAAATGGGCTGGGGCATTAAATGTTTGATAAATTAACGAACAAAATTACCGACGCGCTGCGCTTTGTCGCCGGAAAATCAACGATAAGCGAAAAAAATATTGAAGACGCCGTTGACGCCATTAAAATGGCCCTGCTGGAAGCGGACGTTAACCTGCGCGTGGTGCGGCGTTTTGTCAACGCTACCATAGAGGAAGCAAAAGGCGAGAAGGTTCTGCGCGCCGTTGATCCCGGCCAGCAATTTATTAAAATTATTCACGATAAACTGGTTTCGTTTCTGGGCGGTTCCGATACCGCGGAACAAAAATTAAACCTCAGGGGGCCGGATGTAATTTCTACTATACTGATGCTGGGGCTGCAGGGTTCCGGTAAAACTACCAGTTCCGCCAAACTGGCTCTGCGCCTGAAGAAAGAAGGCCGCAAACCCCTGCTTGTCGCCTGCGACCTGATACGCCCCGCGGCCATGGAACAGCTTGCCGTGCTGGGCGCGCAGATTGGCGTGCCGGTTCATCGGGAAGAAGGCGCGGCGAACAGCGTCAAGGTATACCAAAACGCCCTTGTGTGGGCAAAGCAAAACCCTATTGACACCCTGATTATCGACACCACGGGCCGCCTGCAAATTGACGAGCCGATGATGGAAGAACTTTCCCGGTTAAAAGACGCGGCCCAGCCCGATGAAATGCTCCTGGTCGCCGACGCGATGACCGGCCAGTCCGCGGTGGACATTGCCAAAACTTTTGACGAAAAAATCGGCCTAACGGGCGTTGTCCTGACCAAGTTTGATTCGGATACGCGGGGCGGCGCCGCCCTTTCCCTGAAAACCATTACCGGCAAGCCCCTGAAATTTACGGGAACCGGGGAAAAGCCCGAAGATTTTGAGCCGTTCTACCCTGAGCGCATTGCGGGCCGTATTTTGGGCATGGGCGACGTGGTCAGTCTGGTGGAAAAAGCCCAGGAAGTCATTGATCAAAAGGAAGCCATGGAACTCCAGAAAAAAATGGAGAAGGAAAACTTCACCCTTGAGGACTGGCTGAGCCAGCTTCGTTCGATGAAGAAAATGGGTTCCCTGCAATCAATGCTGGAAATGATTCCCGGTATGCAGGGCCAGATAAGCGAGGACGACATTGACAAGGCGGACCTCAAGCGGCAGGAAGCGATCATCTCCTCAATGACCCGCAAGGAGCGGGCCAATCACCTGATAATCGGCCCGCCCCGCCGCAGCCGCATAGCCCGCGGTTCCGGCGCTTCGGTAGCGGAAGTCGCCCGCCTTATAAAAAAATTTGAGAAGATGCGCGGGATGATGAAAAAAATGGCAAAGTACGGAAAGAATCCCAATAACTTTATGCAGGCAATGCAGGGAAGGGTTCCCTAAGCCTGTTTGCGCCGCGCGCTGACAAAACGGCTGAAGTCATTGATGTTTTTAATCACTATATGATTGGGAAACATTTCCAGCCGGTTTTGGTTGACAAAGCGGGACAGGATTTCTTTGGTCTGGTTGGCGCTTAATCCGGCCCAGTGGGCAATGTCTTCAGGGGTAGTTTGAAATTCACGCTTATCGCCCGTTTTGTCAATATTGGCGCTGGTTTCGTCAAGCATCAGGAACACATCGGCGACTTTTGCCTGAGGGTCGCGCAGGGTAAGAATCATGAAGCGCCGTTTGGAATCATAAATCCGCTTTGAGAAAATCCGCAGCAGTTTCAGGGCTATTTGCGGGTTGCCCAGCATAAGGATTTCAAAATTCTGCGCGTTTAATTCAATCACGGTTACTTCATCCACGGCTATCGCCGTGGCGGAACGCGGCAGATTTTCCAGTATTGCCATTTCGCCAAACATTTCCGACGGCTGCAAAATATCCAGGGTGCGTTCATGCTCTCCGGTACATTGTATTAATTTAACTTTCCCCGACTGGATAAGATAAAAGGTGTCTCCCGGCTCATATTCGGAAAAAATAATTTCACCGGGTTTAAAAACACGGGAGAAACGGGCAAACGCCTCCATATCAAGATCCATACATCATCCTCCCTTTCCAAGGGCGGCTTGCGCAAGCTGAAGATTCTTTTCCGCCTTCTTCACGTTAGCGCCTTCCGGGTAATGGATAAGATAACGGTTAAAAACATAGTACGCGTGGGCGTAACGTTTGTTTTTTAAGTGTTTTTCGCCAAGGGCAAAAAGCCCCTCGTCCGGCTCTACGCCTCCCGATTTTGTCAGGCTCGCGACTTGAGCGTGCACCCGCCGCAGCTGGTTGGAAAACACTTTAAGCATTTTGAGAATAATTCTGGTATTTGACATTGCCAGCGCTTCAAATTCAGGAACGGTAAAAGACATTACGATGGTATTGGGCGCCATGGCGATGGCGTTTTCCTCGCGGGGGAAGCGCCCCAGCGCGGACTTTACCCCGAAAAATTCGCCCGGCTGCACCGGACTGCGCACATTATCCCCTGATTCAATATCCGTATAAACCAGGCTGACCTTTCCGCTTTGAAGAATATAAATTTTGTTTGCTTCTTCCCCCGCATAGTAGATAAGCGCGCCGGTGTTGAATTGAAGTGGTTTTGGCATATACTAATCATCCTCAAATGGCATATAGTCCAGTATTTTTTTGAAACCGATCTTGCGCCGTACCTCGCAGTACAGGCCGGCAGGATCGCCTTTAACAAACATGGGCCGCCCGGATACTTTAATTTGGGTATAACCGGACGGCAGCGATCCTCCCAGTATATCAAGAAAACGCGTTTCGCCGTAAATGGGCATACCGGCCAAAATCAGCAGTTCTATATTTTCCATAGAAGCGTTAACAAAATTTTCATAAGGATCATCGTTGTTGGCTTTTAACACCAGAATATCACCCAGCTTACCTTCGTCCAGCGTGCCAATCCGGTCATCCATCCAGAAGGCTTTTGCCGCATTATGTGTAACCATCTCGAATATTTTCTGGGCGGGAAGATCTTCTCCGTACATGGAGCGGTATAAATTCCGGTCATATTTCATCTCGGCCAGGAAATTCGGCGAACCGGTCGCCGAAGAGTCGGTGCCGATGGTTACGTTTACTCCGGCCTTGATCATTTTGCGGACTTTTGCGGTAACATTAAACATAAACATATTCGAGCGGCCGCACCAGGAAACGCTTGCCCCGGCCTTTGCCGCTTTTTCTATATCCGCGTCGCTGAATGAAATGCAGTGTACCAGCAGGCAATGGTTATCCAAAACACCGAGTTTTTCAAGCGTTTCTATGCCGCGCATGGCCTCGTCGTCAAAACCCTCGCAGAGGTGGGTTATAAAGGGCCATTTGTTGTCTACCGCCCGTTTATGCTCAATCTCTATCCCGTCGCCCCATTTTAAGTCGTAGGAAGAACATTCGTGGGCAATACCGTATTCAAGAAACGCCCTGATGGGCAGGGTAGGCAGAATGGCGCTGTTTATTTTCTGGGGAAAATGATCGTTTACCGTGGTTACGCCGGAAAAAAGGCATTTGTAACCGGACAGGGCGTATAAATCTTCACGGGTAAGCTGGGAACGTTCCTTAAAAGTCTCTGAAGCCTTAAGGTCATTGTCCCAGGGCAGCCAGGTAAGGTAATAGGTTCCCGGTTTGGGACCCACCGACGGGAGGTAATTACCCTGTAAGTGGTCATGGGTATTGATTAATGACGGGTACACATACGATTGGCCCCGCAGATCAACGGAAAGCTGCCCGCGCCGGGAAACAATGTGTCCGTCCTGAATGTTCAAATCGCCGGTATGCGCTTTTTTACCCGGGGAAACCAATATTCCGCCGGCTAATGTATACTCCACTTAAATTCGCCCTTTACTCTATTTTAGGCTTTTCAGGCATAGAGGTCAATGTTTTTTTCCGATAAAATGAGGATAATGGTTGATTTACATACCCATTCAAACATTTCCGATGGGGACTACAGCCCCGCGGAACTGGTACAGGAAGCTCAGAAAAGGGGAATCAGCGCCCTTGCCCTGACCGATCATGACACTTTGGACGGTTTGGAAGCGGCGCACAGCGCGGCAAAAGCCGCCGGTATCCGGTTTATCCCCGGTATTGAGATAAATATCCAATGGACCGGGGAAGGCAGCGGCGCCAACGGCGTGTCCGGCATTGGTCCCGGCGGGGAATTTCACCTGCTTGGGCTGGGTATACGCTCCCCGAGCCCCGCTTTTTTGGCGGCAATCAGCGAGTTATCCCGCCGCCGCGAAGCCCGCAACCGCGCCATTCTTGACCGTATGCACGAATTGAGTATTGAAGCCAGTTGGGAGGAACTTCTCGCCCTGTCCGGCAGACATTCCGTAGGAAGGCCGCATTTTGCCCGCCTGCTGGTCAACAAGAAAGTTGTCAGGAACACGGAACAGGCATTTGCCCGCTATCTTAAAGCGGGGAAACCACTATATGTGCCCAAGACCGGCCTTGCCTTTGCGGAAGCCGCCGCCCTGATCCGCGAATCCGGCGGTATTCCGGTTCTTGCCCACCCCATGTCGCTCTATGTCGCCTGGGGCCGCCTCCCTGATCTGGTAAAAGCCCTGAAAAACTACGGTCTTATGGGTATCGAGGCATGGCATCCCACCGCGCAAGCGTCATCCTGCCGCCGTCTTGAAAAACTGGGCAGGGAACTCGGCCTCTACATCACCGAGGGAAGTGATTTTCACGGAGCCGTCCTCTCCAGGCGGCAGTTGGGTTATTCCAGCCGCGGCAGGAAAATCAGCGACACGGTACTTGAGGCGATACCGGAATTGGGGGAGTGGTGAATGGGTGTTCCTATGGTGACTGACATTCGGCGCAAGTCATACTAACCGCTTCCGGCGGCAGTTACGGCAGTTCAGGAATCCCGATAACGCTGCTGGCGAAAAGAGGTATTGCACGCTCTGCTGACTCGAATACAACAATATCCGGTTTGTATAAATTAATATATTCTACAAGATGCTCTAAATTGCCCCAATAACTATGTATAATTGTTCTGCTAAAGTGTTGAGGAAAATAGTTTGAAAACCAGCTTGCGTAACTATCACGCAAGAGCAATAATTTAGGTAAGCTTGAATCCTTATTTTCAAACTCAAGAGCATCATCGAAAAATCTTGATTCAATACGCCTGTATTTTTTTTCGTGTTTTAGAGTCACACTTGACGAACCGTTGATTCGATATGTTATATTCACATCTTCTAATGTGAATGGTACTATATTGGGGAAATATTTATTAACATGCTTCATCAATTCCTGGTAAGCGATAAATGAACCAGTTTCATTATAATGTAATAACTCACTAGTATCGCCCGTTTTTGGAAATAATAAATAATTTTCTTTTTCCTGCAAAAGGCGTTCTTTGATACAAAACAAGTCAACGCTTGTATGTTCAGAAAGATATTCTACAACAATATCTAAAGAAGTTGGTTCCGGTCCTCGAATGACAAAATCAGGATAATATTCAAAGTAAATAGATTCCTTATCGGCGCATAACATAACGACAAAATATATATTCTTTTCGCGCAAATATTGATTAATTTTATTTAATTTCATTGATAATTCATATAATTGAGCATCATCCAACCAGCGCTTCCCTTGATATATTGGCAAGAGTCGGTTGTGATCCGTATGAAAGTGGTGCCCCTGTTTCCCAATAAATACAATAGATGTCCCATCAAGATAATAATTCTGAGCAAAAATACCATTTGTTTTTCTATAAAAATTTATCATTTGTTCCCTAAACCCTGTACTGTCTTTGAACCAGTTGTCAAATTGCCGAATAAATAACTCAGGATTGTTTTTTATTTCAGAAAAAAACGGACGCTTCGCAAGCATTCTGTTCTCCCCAACAGAAATTCTGTCCGATCTTAAATCAACAAAAACAAGAGGTAGAGCCAGCATTAAAATGAAAATAAGGATAAAACAACGATTAAAAAACCGCAATTTCGCCTCCCCTAAAACCTGCGAAGAGTCTTGGGTTTTATACATAATTTTCATCTTATAGTCAAGCCATAGCATTGGATTATTCAGCGATTATTCCTAAACCTCCGCCGTCACAATCTCATAAGGATCCTCCCCATACCGGCGGTGCTGAACCGCTTCCAGAATATGAACCGTGTCAATAATTTCTTTCCCGTCCAGGTCGGCAATGGTGCGGGCTACCCGTAATATGCCATGGTATGCCCTGCCGGAAAGTCCCAGATGGGCGAGGGCTTTTTCAAAGGCGCCGCGCGCCTGTTCGTTCATGAAGCACAGGGTTTCTATTTTGCCGGCGGGAATTAGGGCGTTGCGGCGGATGCCCGTTCCTTTGAAACGCTGCCGCTGAATGGCAACCGCCGCCTGCACCCGTTTGGCTATGTCGGTGGAATGTTCATCGCTGTGCGGCTTGCCGATTTCGCTTATGGCGGGCGGAACAACGGCGGCGCGAATCTCGATGCGGTCAAGAAGCGCCCCGCCGAATTTGCGCCAATAGCGGTAGATTTCCTGCGGCGAACAGAGACATTCGCCTTGCTCATGGTGCCTCATTCCCAGCCGTCCGCAAGGGCAGGCATTGGCCGCTAACAATAATTGAAATTCCGCGGGGAGGTGTACCGGCCCCTCGGCGCGGGAGATACTGATTACGCGATCTTCCAGCGGTTCCCGCAGAGCCTGGAGTACATTGATTTTAAATTCCGGCGCTTCATCAAGAAATAGTACCCCAAAATGGGCAAGGGTAATTTCGCCGGGGCGGGGAGTTCTGCCGCCGCCCAAAATTCCTTCGGCGCTTGCCGAGTGATGCGGGGCGCGGAACGGCGGGTTGGTAATGAGATGGTCGATATAACCGCCGTCCGCCGTTCCGGTTTTGAACGGCCCCGCCAGACTGTGCAGACGGGTAACTTCAACCGCTTCATCGGGACTGAGCGGCGCCATTACGGAAGGCAGACGGCGGGCAAGCATGGTCTTCCCCGCGCCCGGCGGTCCAAAGACCAGCATATTGTGGCCCCCAGCGGCGGCGATTTCCAACGCCCGCTTGTAAACAGCCTGCCCGCGCACGTCGGCAAAATCGCCCGCGGTTTCCGCCGCCTCCGGCGCGTTGCAGGGCGGGGGCGAAACCAAAGGCAGCGCGCCGGTTTCTTCGCGGATAAACAGCGCGTCAACCGCTTCCCGCAGGGTGGAAGCCGCCGTAAAACGCATGGTGGGAAGTATTGCCGCTTCCCGTCCGTTTTCCGCCGGAACAATAAATTCACTGATGCCTTCTTCTCTGCCTGCGGCCATTGCCGCCAGAACGCCCCGCACCGGACGTATCCTGCCGGAAAGTTCCAGTTCCCCCATGACCAGCAGATTCGGCGGAACGGGGGCAAGTTCCGCGGCGGCCATTACCGCAAGGGCAATGGGCAGGTCCAGCGCCGCCCCGTCTTTTTTCAGTCCCGCGGGCGCAAGGTTAATCAATATTCTGTCCAGCGGAAAACGGAACCCCGAATTCCTGAAGGCGGCCCGTACCCGTTCCCGCGCTTCCCGCACCGCTCCCTCGGCAAGTCCGGTAATGTCAATGCCCGGAATACCCCGGCGAATATCCGCCTCGACCCGGATAATAATTCCCCCCGCGCCATAGGGCGCGTAAGCCATCACGCTCATATATACCTCTATGTATAAAGGGCGCAAAGTTGCAAAATGCATTAGTCGGGATGAAGAATTTTTTACCACGGAGTACTGCTGTCCGTTGGACAGCCTGGAGTTTCACGGAGAAAAAGATAATTTTCGTATCAAAACTCCGTGGTACTCCGTGGTTAATTCTTATTTCTTGGGCAGCCCGGTGCGGTGCTTGTCAGAATTGCCGCCAAGTCATTGCTTTAGGCATACATTTCTGTTATTACTTATGTAGGATGAAGTCTAAACAAAAAAAACGGCGCGCAACGGACAAGATACAGTTTTTTTCCATCCGCAAAAAATTAATAACAATTATCACTATCATTGTGCTGCTGTCCATGGGTTCGAGCAGTACTCTGGTATTATGGCTGGTCTGGGGGGATCTGCAAAAAGCGGCGGAAGCGAATATTTATGAATCAAACGAGCGATCGGCAATGGAGGCGGAATATACCCTGGAACAAACGCGTTCCGAATCCATACTGCTTATGCAGGCGCTGAGCGGTATGGAAACTGCGGACATAGCGGCGCAAAATGCGGTGAAATTATACTTTGAGCGGAACCCGCATATTGCGGCGCTCTTCTTTGCTGTTCCCGAAAAGGCTGATGAGTCTCTGATCAATGAGCATTTTTTCCGTTTGCGGGACATTGAATCCGCGCTGGCGGACGTTTACCTGAAGAATAACGGAGCGGCGCTCAGACGGGCCATTGCGGGGGAAACGGTGTTGTTGAACGCCGCGTCCTGGTTTTCAACATCGACATCGTTTTTGGCTTACTTTTTTCCCTGGCGTAACGGGGCGGGGGTGATACTGTTTTCCCCGTCAAACCTGGAGGTTTCATTTAGTTATGGGATTAACCAGTCCTATCTCATAAACGATTCAGGCGATATTCTTATCCACGCCGATTATGATTTGGTGCGGAGCGGCGCGAATGTGGCAAACCAGAAATTTACTCAATCTATCTGGAACAATCCGGCGGGGCAGGAACAAGTCCTGGATACCGATGAAAACGGCGCGTCCTTTTTCGTGGCGTTTACCAAATTGAACATCGGCGGCTGTACGGTGATCACCCGTATAGAAGACAAGAAAGTTTTTGAGGGAATAAGGGCCACCATCAAGCGTAACATCTTCTTTACCCTTGGAGTTTTAAGTATCTCAATACTGATTATCTGGTTTTTCGCGAAAAGCATCTCCGTCCCCCTCAGGACGCTGGCAGCCGCGGCGCGTACCATTGAAGGCGGCGATTTTGAAAAAGTAAAACTGAAATCCAGGGGACGCGATGAAATTGGCTTGTTAACCGCCAGCTTTCAGCGGATGTGCAGGGCGTTGGGTATTTTCGGCAGATTCACCAATCGTCAGATCGCCATAAAGGCTATGCGGAGTGAGATCAAACCCGGCGGCATGCCGAAACACGCGACGATTTTTTTCTCGGATATTCGCGATTTTACGGCGAAGTCGGAGAGGTTTACCAGAACATTCGGCGATGAAGCTTCTGACCGTATTGTTAACTGGCTCAATGATTATTTTACCCGCATGGTTGAATGTGTGGAAAAAACCGGCGGCTTTGTGGATAAATTCATCGGCGACGCGGTAATGGCCCATTGGGGCGCGGCCTATACTTCAGGCAGTCCGCAAAAGGACGCTTTTAACTGCGTCAAGGCGGCGCTTATGATGCGGAAAGCGTTATATGAAATGAACAATAACCGCAGAAGCGATGATCCGGAAAACCCGCCCATTCGTATCGGCTGCGGCATCAATACCGGAATTATTACCGCCGGACAGATTGGTTCGGATGCGCGTATGGAATACACGGTCATCGGCGATCCGGTAAACCTTGCGTCCCGGACTGAGGCTTTGAACAAACCTCTGGGCACGGATATTCTGATTACCGAGGACACATGGCGCATGGTAAGGCGTTTTTTTATCACCGAGGAAATGCCGGCGGTAACGGTGAAAGGAAAAGAAAAGCCCGTGCGTATATTCGCCGTGGTGAATTTTACCGGAACTAACCGGGGGCCGCGGACTCTGTCCGATGTGCGAAGGATACTGGGTATTGCGACTCCTGATATTTCAAAGGTGGATGTCAATGCTCATGAGAAAAAATACAAGATCGGCTCAAATGGTTAACAAAAATGGGCAAAAAAGCGCGTAAAAAAGGAAAAGACGCCGGTTTTAAATTTATGGATTTTCTTATGATTGTGTTGTGCCTTTTCGGCGCGGCGGTATTCTTTAACAAGTTCAGACTCGATTTTTTTCAAACCATCTATTCCCGCAATGAAGAACCGGCGGGGCTTATCACTGTTAAACACAATACCGTCCAACGGCGTCCCCATGACCGGGTATATTGGGACTGGCTGCGTAATGAATCACCGGTGTATTTGGGAGATTTGATTCGGGTGGCGGATCTTTCCGACGCGACGCTCCATATAGCCGACAATTATATCCACCTGAATGAAAATACGAGTATTCGTATACGGCGCGCGCCGGACAATGAAAGCCCTTTCCAGGTTGATCTTGATTCGGGGAGTCTTTCCCTCAGTACCGGAACAGAAGGCGGAAATATTACCTTGAATCTTATGGGCCGTCAGGTGGATGCCGGGCCGGGAACAACGCTGAGCGCGTCCGCCGGAGCAGACGGCATAGCGGTGCAGGTAAGCGAAGGGGATGCGCTGTTCACCGATAAAGGACAAAAACAGACGCTTGTCGCAACAGCGATGGTTGCCCTGGACTCAGGGGGCAGGGAACGCGTGGAACCGGCGGTAGTGGTAAAATTCCCCCCGCCTGACGCGCATTATCTGAAAAGCGGGCCGGAACCTTTGAATATTGGTTTTGCATGGGACAGGCATTACCTCCAGCCCGGACAAACCCTGCGTCTGGAGATTGCCGAAGACCGGAACTTCAGCCGGATTGCCCGCGCTATTGAGAATTTGGACTCAGCGGCGGAAGCGGCTCTGGGCGCGGGGCGGTGGCACTGGAGGCTGTCTTATAAAGGGGCCGTCCTTGGCGCGGGACGGCTTACCGTGGCGGACGCCTCAGGCCCTGAACTCTTAAGCCCCATAGCGGGTAAGCTGTTCCGTTTTGAAACGGATTCCCCGGTTGTACGTTTTCAGTGGTCAAAAGTAGCGGAGGCTTCGTCTTACATTCTGGAAGCCTCTCAAACGGATGATTTCACCAATCCCCGCATACGCAGACAGGTAGGGACCGAGTATGTTATTGAGTCAAACATGGAAGAAGGAATCTGGTATTGGCGGGTGACGCCGGTCTTTCCATCCGCTTACAGCGGCAGCGCGGCTCCTTCATCCGTTTCCTCTGTGCGTATAGAACAGGGCGAACCGCCGGAAGAACCGCTGTGGCCGGAGCCGCAAATGGCGGCCGCTAAGACTCCGCCGGCGGAATCTTCGGCAGAAGCGGCGGTAATAGCTGATATTAAACCTTCATTGCCGGCGGTTCCGGCGGAAGTATGTTTGATAGCTCCGGCGCAGGGTGCAAGTCTGCCGGGGCTTACCGCGCTGCGGCGGCAAACGGTATTTCAATGGGATAGCGACGGAGAAGCGGAAAAATTACGGTTTGTTCTTTCCCGGAATTCCAACCCCCTCAAGGGGAAGCCTTTGGTAGAGAAACTCAATCCGGACAAGACCATCCGTCTGGATCGTCTGGAAGAAGGCGTGTGGTACTGGACGGTGGAAGCTCAATTCGCGGGCGGTCTCATTAAAGCTGCCGAACCGCGGCAGCTGCGGGTACTGCCCATCCCGCTCCTGAATGAGCCCAAAAACCGCCTGCCCCGTGACGGATACCGTGTTACTATTGATGAAATCAAGAAAGCGAAAACCATCGATTTCAAGTGGTCAGCGGTACCGGATGCCAATGCGTATATCTTCACTCTCTATCGGCAAGTTGCCGACAAACGGCAGATGATTGATCAGAGAACGCTTGATAACCGTACCGGCTGGACTTTCGATACTGGCTCGCTGGACGGGCAGGGGGCTTATGTCTGGCAGGTAGAAGCGGTGAACAAGGGGCAGGGCGGTAAAATTGAACAACGGGGAAAGGCGGGAGAAAATTCTTTCTTCATGGACATTCCCCGGCCCGGGCCGGTCAGGATAGAAGATCCGGGGGTTCTCTATGGAGAGTAAAACGGGGAACTTGCAATTCATTTTTCTTGCGGCGCTGTTTCTTTTAGCTCCTGTTTCTTTTCTTAAAGCGCAGACTGCCGGATATTTTATGGAATTCCGTTTTGTTCAGCGCCTGGTATGGAGCGGGGATAAATACACTCTCCGTTATGAGGTAGTGATTGAAAAGAAAGAGGATAAAGGATACCGGCAAACGCTGCGGAAATTTACCGATGCGTCCTTTATCGAAGTTTCCCTGGAACCGGGCAAATACCGTTACCGGGTTATTCCCTATGATTTTCGAAACCAGCCCGGCGACAGTTCGGACTGGAAGGAATTTGAGATACATGCGGTCACCAAACCGGAATTACATTCTTTTTCTCCGTCTGTTTTTTATGTAGATGATAACAAGGCGCATGAACTGAATATTTCCGCAAAGAATCTGTCTCCCAACGCCGAGATATATCTGCGCCGTCTCGGCGGCGCGTTCATTGTTCCTGTTGAGAAATATATTGATGAAGACGGCAGCCATGCCCGGCTTTTTTTTGATAGTAAGCAGTTGGTTCCCGGTGATTATGAAATCGTCGCCATAAACCCCGGCCGAATGGAAACAAGCAGGGAGGGGTTCACCATTGCCGCTGCCATCCCCGCGCCGAAGGAAATACCCGCATTGTATATGAGCGTCAGCGGTATGTGTTTTGACAATACTCGGTTTCATGATCAGTTCTTTGACCGGTACGGTATACAGCGTATGTACTTTCCTTTCAACCTGGCGCTGCGCTTCGATATTACCTTATACAAAGGGGATTATTTCAATTTTCTCCTGGAGCTGTCGCCGTCAATCTATATTTTCGAAGCTGGTTTTAACGATGCCATAATACAGGATACACAGTTGTTTAACGTAAACTTTTTGTTTCGGTGGCTGTTCAAACAGAAGGCGGCTTTTTGTTTTCGGCCTGGCATGGGTATAGGCAGATCATTGTTATCGGAGAACGAGAATTCAAAATGGTTGTCTTCCGCTGTCGGGAATGTTGGCCTTTCATTTCAGTACCTGGGCTGGAAATATTTTTTTCTGGAATCCGGTATTGATGTGGGCGCCTTGATCACGAAGTATCAATTTGGTTATATCCTTCCATGGGTTTGCTTTGGCGTTAAACTGCAAAAAAGCGGTCATTAAAACAAGCATATTCTCCCCACTCCCATAATTTCATGATGAGCCGACGGCGTTCTTTCTACACCGGCAGCGTCCGCGCTTCTGTTCCCAGAATTTTAGCCGCCTGTTCCGCGCCTTTCATTCCGGTAATAATAACCCTGCCTGTGGCGGCGCCGGCGGCGATTTGTGAGGCAAGTTCTTGCTGCGCGGCGGAAATATCCCCGGCGGAAACGGCAATAAGCCGCTGCAGCCGCCGCCTGCGGTAATCGTTTTCAATACGGGAAATAAAACGGAGGAAGTCGGTAATCCCTTTTTCCGAGGGACTGCGGGGACGGGTTTCACGGGAATAACAGCCGATGATGATTTTCTCCAGATCATCTTTTACAGTGATATCCTGAGTTTTGAGTATGGCGGAAAATGAATCCAGCGAACGCAGGGGATTGGGATCGCGATAGGTGGAAAGGGAGAAACAGCGCTCAAGGCTGTCGCTGGAAGCGGATGCCCCGTAAGCGCCGCCCTTCATGCGTATATCTTCCCATAACGCGCCGGTGGAAAGCTGGTGGGCAAATACCGTTTCGGCGGTCTGCGCCGGAGTGTCATAAACCGCGGCCCGCAGACTCATGGCGGCAAAACCAATTTGCAGCGAGGGCGAGGCAAAAACTTCAGAAACGACGCCTGGCGCCGTTTGGACTTTAGCGTCCGGCGCCGCCCGGGGCGGGCCAATGCGGCTGAACCGCTGCGCAATCAGCGCGCCGCCGGATTTGAGCGCCGCGGCGGAACCGCTCAGGTTGGCGATAAGGCCGCCCGACGCTATCGCTTCACGCAGGCAGCGCAGTTTGGCGGCGGCTTCGGCGGTGTCAAGTTCGGCAAGGCGGTGGGCGAATTCAAGCTGGCTTATGCCGTTCCAAATTTCTGTGGTCTGCGCGGAAGGCGATGAAAAGCGGCCGGCCCGGCATGAGGCGTAGCTGTGGCCGCTGGGGGCGAAGCCGGAACGCAGATCATTTTTCATTTCCAGAACCAAATCCCTGATTCGCCTGAGGTCGGAAAAATCGGCTTCATGTATCAGCCGCTGGACAATATCCAGCGCCGGCGCGGTTTGTTCATCAAGACATTTTAGGCGGTAAATGATCCAGTCGCGGCCCGCAAGAGCAAATTCCCCCGCGGGGGTTTGTATAACGGAGCCGTCCGCCGTCGGAGCCGCGGAACCGGTGTGCAGTATGGCGTGAAAGCCGCCCACGGTACGGGCCAGCAGGCTGGACACTTCGCCGTAATCCATGCCGGGAAGCCCCACGGAAATTGCCGCGCGGGCGAAAAAAGGCAGCCAGGGATAATCTTCCGGCGACAAGATGTCCAAAGGAAAGGCAAGGTCGATATAGGTAATGCCGTTGGTGTACAGGTCGTGGCACAGCGCGGGAATTCCCCGCAAGTTTTCAGGACGGCGGGGAATCATTTCCGGTTCGGGCGAAAGGTCGCCGCGGCTCAGGTGGGGAATGGCGGCAAGCGCTTCAGGACTGTCGCCTTCACTCTGAATTTTTTCAAGGGCGGCGGATTTTTCCGTTATGCGATTTTTTTCCCCGTCGCTTAAACCTTGTTCGGTCTGCGCCAGTTCTTCGGCAAGCCGCGCTTCCTGTTGGGGTAAAAAATCTTTCCGCGGTTCCAGCATTACCAGCGCGCGGTGGGGATTGTCCAGCAGGTATTTTTGTATCAGCGATTCAAAGTAACGGCCGTTTTCAGCAAGACGCTGTTTAAGCGCTTCCAGCGCCCGCGTTAATAAAAGGCCGTCCCAGGGCTTGCCCCCGTGCAGCCATGTCCGCAGGGCGCGCCGCATCCACACCAGCGAAAAAGGCCCATGGGAACGTTTTACTTCCCGCTGGGAAAATTCCATAAACAATAACGCCGCCTCGATTTCCTCTTTGGGGATACCTTCGGCAGCAAGGCGCCGCAATTCACCCATGATAAGGGATTCCACTTTTTTCCCCATTTCTTCTACCGGGCCGTTTACCTCGCGCAGTCCGGCGACAAACAACGTTTCGCCCAGTTCGCTTTCAAGTCCGGAAACCGGCGCAATATCCTCGCCCAGCCCCGATTCGACAAGAGTCCGCATTAAGGGAGACCCGTCATGCCCCAGGAGAATTTCGGTAAGCGCGGCAAGGGCGACATTTTCGCCGGTGTCAACGGCGTCACAGCACAGCCATGATAAAAAAATCGTAGGTTTGGAGTCGCCATCTGCCGATGGCGCATCATCCTCAGACGCGCCCGCCGGACAGGGGACGCGGAATTGCCGCGGCTCAGGCCAGCGTTTTTGTTTGGCGATTAACGGCGCAGAAATTTCTTTTCCCGCCGTTCCGGTTTCCCCGGTTTTTCCGATTTCTATCGATGAAAAAAATTGTTCATTAAGAAAGGCAAGCTGTTTTTCCGTGGGAATATTTCCCGCGAGAAAGACGCGGCAGTTTGCCGGTGAATAGCGGCGGCGGTGAAAGTTTTTTAACCCTTCCCATGTTAACCGGGGAATATGTTCAGGATTACCGCCGGATTCAAAACTGTAGGGAGTATCGGGCATGACCGCCTTTACCGACCAGAGGCCGGCGTAAGCGTCCAGCGATGAATACGCCCCTTTCATTTCGTTATACACAACGCCGGTAATGGAAAGTTTACCGTCTTTCGCGAATTCATAGCGGTGGCCTTCCTGCATAAAAGTCCATTCGGAAAGCAGGGGGCGGAAAACCGCGTCGCCGTATACGGACATAAGGTTGAAGTAATCGTGTTCGTTTACCGAGCTGGCCGGATATACGGTTTTGTCGGGAAAAGTCCACGCGTTCAAAAATGTTTGCAGGCTTCCCTGAGCCAAAACCAAAAACGCGTCTTTCAGCGGGTAACGCTCTGACCCGCACAATGCCGAGTGTTCAAGGATATGAGCCGCGCCGGTATTGTCTTCCGGCGAAGTGACAAAAGCAAACGCGAACAGGTTTTCGCTGTCATCATTCACAACATGAAAAACTTCCGCGCCGCATTTTTGATGCCGCGCCCATATCCCCGTCGCCCGCATTTCGGCAAGCTCGACAATATCAATAACGCAAAAACCGCTGTCAAGTATTTGCCCTTTGCGCAGGTTCATGTAACCCAATCCTCGTCGCTGGTCAGTATCAATTCGCCGTTTTCGCGGGCCTGCCTGAACCATGCGATAAAATTACTCGCCGCCTCGTCACAGTCCCGCTTGGGAACAGCGCCGAGAATTTCACCTTCTTCGCGGATTAAGTCTCTGCGCCCGCCGGAAACATTTGAAAGAATCTTTTCGCGGAATTCGTTACTCCTGCCCTTCAACAGAAGCGCGATATCCTTATCCGGCATGGTTTTTAATTTTTCCGCCAACGGGCGGTCAAAGACGGCAAGCACGTCATCCAGCGTATAAATCCGCTCTTTCAAATTTTTGCCAATGTCGGGACTTTCCGTTTCCAACTCATTGATAATGCGGTCACCTAACGAATAGTCCCCCTGCTTGAGAATGGCGGCAAGGGCCTGCATCCCGTCAATAGCAATGTCCTGCGAACTGCCGCCCAAATGCCGCGCCTTTTCCCGAATTGCCTCCGCGACGCGCTCCAGCACTTCCGGGGAAACTTCGCTTTGATGGGCTATACGCTTGAGAATCTCCGGCTTGAGCGCGGGCGGAAATTTTATCAGCGTTTCGGCGGTAACTTTGGGGGGAAGCCGGGCAAGGACAAGCGCCGCCGCCGCGGGGCTTTCATCTTTCAAAAGGAAAACCAGTTGTTCAGGATTGAATTCTTCCAGAAAGTCAAAAATGTTTTCTTTTGAATCGGGAACGCTTTTGTTGAGCAGGGCCTCGCCTTTTTCGGGGCCGTAAGCCGCGTACAGTATGCGCCGGGCCGTTTCCACCCCACCGGAAGAAGCGCCCGAATAAGCGAGATTCCCCGGGGAAAACAGCGCCTTAAATTCGGCAAGTACCGTCTCGGCTTCTTCCGGGCCAATCCCCTGAATCGCCGCGATTTCTTTTGATATTTCCTCAACCTGCTGCGGGTCAAGCTCGCCCAGAATTTTTGCCGCCTGGCTTGAGCCGATAAGGATAAGAAATTTTGCCACCCGCCGGGTTTTTGAATCTTCAGACGGTTCCGGCGGCCTTGCCGGCGGCATTAATGCCGAAGGCGTTTTAAGCAGGCCCTGCGTTTTATCGACCGGAGGCAACGCTCCCATATTTATCTCCTGTTAGTAATTAAGAGTCTATTGTTGTTGTTCTTCAGGATACAGGTTTTGAGTCTGTTTGATGCTGGGAAGTATCTCGAAGAAAACTTCAACCAAATCGGGATCAAATTTGCTTCCCGAAAGCTTTCTCATTTCCGCCAGCACATCTTCCTCGCTCCAGGGTTCCTTGTATACCCTTTTTGAACAGAGCGCGTCAAAAACATCGGCAACGGCGACAATTCTTCCGGCAAGCGGTATATCCTCGCCTTTTCTGCCCAATGGTTTGCCTTCCCCGTCGGTTTTTATGGGAACCTGCGTGACCGGATCAACCCAGCCCGGATACCCGGTGCCGTCCCAGTTTTCATGGTGGGTAAGGGCTATATCCCCGGCGACTTTGTCAATCAATGACTGTGGATCGTCAAAAAGACTTGCCCCATACAGGGTATGCTGCTGCATTATGAGAAATTCCTCCGGGGTAAAACGGGCCGGCTTTTTTAGAATCATATCCGAAATAGCCACCTTTCCCACATCGTGGAGCATTGAACCTATTCTCAGAACATCCCGAAAATTTTCGCGTTCGGCATCGGGAATTTTATTGTTATACGCCCAGCGGTCATATATCTCAACGGCGTATCCGGCTACGCGGTTTACGTGGGTTCCCGTTTCCTTGGGGTCTCTCAGTTCCGCCATTTTAATCATGCGGAGGATCATCGCCCTGGTAACAAAAGCCCGCTGCAGCGCAACGGTAGCGTTGGCGGCAAAATGGGTGATCAGAAATTCGTCCCCTTCCGAAAACGGGATAACCTCTCCCTCTTCATTTTTTTTGTTAATAACCTGAATAACGCCCAAAAGCCGTCCATCGGCGGTGGACAGAGGAAAGGTCAGCGTTGAAATAGTTTTATAACCGGTCATTTTGTCAAAAGTATCGTAAAAAGAATAAGGCGCTTCCGGCGGTATATTATACATATCCGGTACATTGACCGTCTTTCCGGTAAAGGCGCAATAGCCTGAAAGGGATTTTTCATTTATGGGCAGGGAAAATACCGAATATATCATTTTTTGTCCGGGGGGCAACTGCTTCTGGAGGGCGTCATTTTGGGCGTATTTTATGGCGATTTTTTCAATTATAACATTATTTTCTTTTTCCGCGTGCTTAACGTATATTGAACCCGCGTCGGCGCGGACTACCTTACGGGCCTCCAGAAGAATCCGTTCCAACAGGAGATCAAGGTCCTGAATCTGGTTCAGTTCTGAATCAATCTCCAGGATAGATTTAAAATCTATGGTTTCCGATGCCATATACCCCTCTTTTTTTATTGTACACAAGAAGAATTAAAAGGACAATAGGGCTGTTGACCTGTTATCTTATCTTGAAACGGTTCCCAAAGGCAGTATCGGCATTACCTGTCCGTTATGCGCTATACGAAAGCGCAGATCTTCCGTCAGTGAAGCCGGAAGGAACAGATCCGTCATTAATACCGCCGTGGCGGCTGTTGGACTGCCGGCAGAAACTCCCGATGCGAACATACGTTCCAGCATTTTGTCAAAAAATTTAGGTTTGGGATATTCATCATAGGCGATTTTCCTGTTGCCGGGAATTTTGGCGAGTGTTCGCGCCGTTTGAACGGCGTCGTCAAGGCCGCCAATGCTGTCAATAAGGCCGGCATTCAGCGCGCCGAGGCCCGAATATACCCGGCCCTGGGCGAGCGCTTCCACGCGCTCAATATCCATGTTGCGGCCCGCGGCAACTTTGGCGATAAAATCGCCGTACAGGTCAAGAATGTACGCGCGATAACGCGCCTCTTCCGCCGGGTTCAGGTCGCGGTGGGGCAGTATTATTCCGGTCAGCAAATCGGCGTGATCTCCCCGCTTCATGGTGTCAAGGGTCAGGCCCAATTTGCTGTTCAGGCCCTTGTCGTAAAACCAACTGCCGATAACGCCGATAGAACCGGTAAGCGTTACCGGGGAAGCGGTAATATGGCTGGCGTTCATGCTTGCCCAATAGCCGCCGGAAGCGGCGACGGCGCCCATGGACACCACCACCGGAATCCGCGCGGTGGCGTTTTTAATGGCCTCCGCCACATAATCGGCCGCTTCGGCGCTGCCGCCGGGAGAACTGATCCGTATCACCAGAGCCTTAACCCGCTTTTTCCTGGACACTTCCCGGATGGTACGGGCTAAATTTTTTGCCGCTATTCCCTGCTCCATATCGGTTACGCCATTGGCATATATCACCGCGATTACCGGCGGCCTGGCCAGCCAGCTTGCCCTGGCGGGCTGGTAAAAATATTTGCTTCCGGTAAGGCTTGAATCAGAATCGCCAAAAATAAAAAAATCATTTTCTGTTTCATTGCCGGTAATTTCTTTAATCGCCTGAAACACCGCTTCTTTTCTGCCGGTATAATCAACCAGCCCCCGCGCAAGGGCCCTTCTGGCGGAAAACATAAATTCATTATTGATAATTGAATCAAATTCATCGGTTGTCCATGAACGGGCCTTTGTCACCGTATCGCGGGTAATGGCCATAATGTCATCCAGCACTTCGCCGTATTGCCTGCGGTCCGCTTCGGACAGCGAATCTCTGGTATATGTTTCCGTGGCGGACTTGAATTTCAGATAGCGAAGCTCACGCGCCCCTATGCCCAATTTTTCCAGACTATGCTGAATATAGCCCCTGCCCCAGGCATAACCCAGCAGCGTCAGGGTTCCCTGATCGTCCATGACGATTTTATCAGCCGCCGTTGCCAGACAATACATATCCAGATCGGCGGCACTGATAAAGGCGCATACTTTTTTCCCTTTTGATTTGAATTTTTCCAGGGCGCTGCGCAGTTCCCACATAGTTTCTTGTCCCGCCTGAAACGCTGAAATATTTAAAATAATCCCGCTGATCCGTTTATCGTTACCGGCGCGTTCTATTACCCTGAACATTTCCAGAGTCTGCCGGGGCCGCGCCGAGCGTACCATGCTTTGCATGGCTGGATTGTTCAAATTGAGTTCCAGAAATATATTCTGGGAAAATAACGGCCGCGCCATCAGCAAACAAACCCCGAAAACCCATAATTTTCCATTCAGTTTCATTCCTTTTCTTTCCTTTTGCCGGACTGCGGTTTTTTAGCCGCGGGCTTTTTAACGGTTGTTTTTTTAACCGCCGGTTTTTTATCCGGCGCTTTTTTTACCGTTGCTTTTTTAACGGCGGGTTTTTTATCTGTCGGTTTCTCAGCCGTTACTTTTTTTACCGCGGGTTTTTTAACAACTGGTTTTTTAACCGCCGGTTTTTCACCGGTTACTTTTTTTGCCGCTGTTTTCTTTGCGGCAGGTTTCTTTTCTGCCGCTTTTTTAACCGCGGGTTCTTTAACAACTGGTTTTTTAACCGCCGATTTTTCGCCTGTCGCTTTTTTTACCGTTGTTTTCTTTACGGCGGGTTTTTCACTCGTTGTTTTTTTATCCGCCGGTTTTTTTGTTATCGGTTTTTCTTCGGTTGCTTTTTTTACCGTTGTTTTCTTTACGGCGGCTTTTTCAGTCGTTGCTTTTTTAACCGCGGATTTTTTAACGGCGGGCTTATTATCCTCAGGTTCTTCCCCGGCAAGCAACAGTATCAGTTTGTCCAACTGGTAACCGGAAGCGATCTCCATTTTGTGCAGGGATTCGGTAATTGCGGCGATAAAGGCGGCCCGTTCAAGCCAGGGCAGGGGTTTGCCGGCCGTTTTGCCGGCGCTCTGTTCACTGGAAATAAAAGCGGAATCACCTTCCAGAACATAAAACAATTTTCCGTAGAATATGGCGCCCTCAAAAGCTTCCTTATTAAACCAGGTAATATTGTTAAAATGATTAATCCCGATAAGGCGGCGGAAATCATCATTCAAATAATATTTTTCGATTATCGTCGCGGCAAAGCGATCCGCGTCAAATTTACCTTTTACGGTATAATTGGTTAAAGAATAATCAGCAGTCCGTTGCAGCGCGGTACGGCGCAGCACGGCATGGCTTGTTTCTGCCAGCCGCCATACTTCATCGTCTGACGCGCCGTAAATGCGGTACTGTTCCTTGAGTTTACGGTCCAAATCCCAGTGTTCAAAAGCGAGGTTTGCCGCCAGGCTTCCATTTGCTCCCTTGCCGATTATTGGCCGCAAAATCGCCAGCAGACCGTAACCAAGAGCGGCGGCGCAGACAGACTGCCGCTCTTTCATCTGACCCGCAATTTCTTTTAACATACGCTCGGCGGGAGTTTTCCCGGCAGTCTTGAGATACGCCGTTAACCCAATCACCCTTTCAACGTATTCTTTAAATTCCTGCCACAACTGTTCCTTGCTAACCGTTTGAAGTTTGTGGTCAAGGTCCGGCGCTTCCCACGCGTCAAATTTGCCGTCCGCTCCCCCGATAAAGTGGATCACGGTCGCAAAATATGTTTCCGCCGTTTCTTTTATTGACTCGATAAAGGATTGCGGTTGGTTTTTCGTAACGCCGGAAACAAAAAATTCATGCAGTTGATTGACGGTCTCCGGTTTGAGGAGTTTGGTAAACCGGTAGTACAGGTCGCCCAGATAAATGTCGTTAATCGCCGAATGGGGATCGCTGACCGGGCGGCCCTGTAGATCGTGGTGCAGGCGCGCCCAGCGGCCCCGATTATCGTCCTGAACTTCGTGTATGTCAATATAAACCTGCGCCTCGTATCCTTTCAGCGCGACAAAGAAACCATTTTCGTGTATTGCCTTTGAGGAACGTATATACCACAAATTGGAACGCTGGTCCCTGAACAGGGTAAAGAAACGCTCTCCCTGACTCAGGGCAAGCGCCGCTCCCAGATTATCCCGCCGCTTGCTGCCGTCTCCCTGAGGTATCGCCGGATCGCTGACATTAATCCAGCCCGATGTCTCGTAATATGAATTGTTGTAAAATATAAGCGCCCGTTCGTTTTTTTCGTGAGCCCATATCCGGTTGGAATAGGCAAAAACATTTTCATTAACCGATCCGCCTTCGGTATATAAATCATACAATCTGAATTCATTGCTGCCGGAAAAAAGCGCTCTTCGTTTCATCAGGGGGAAAATTTCCCGCTCGTGCCGGTCTACCAGATAACCGTCGGGCTCTTCATCGCGGTAGGAACGGCGGTATTCCATGCCGTATTTTTCTTCAAAGCCTTCGATCTGACCATGCCCGAACATGGGCAGCCCCGGCATGGTGACCAGCAGGGTACAGATGCCGAAGTATTTGTCACCCTTGCCGAACTGCGCCACCGAGGTTTCCTCGTCGGGGTTGTTCATAAAATTGACAAAACGTTTAAGAATTTCAGGGTCAAACTCAAGGGTGTTCTTTATCGTTAAGCGATATTTCGCGTTTTCCTCATTTTTAAGCATATTCATAAACGCCGAATTGTATACGCGGTGCATCCCCAGGGTGCGGACAAAATAGCCCTCCATCATCCAGAATGCTTCCGCCAACAGCAGGGTGTGGGGCGCTTCGGCGGCGCAGCGGTCTACCACCTCCCGCCAGAATTCATTGGGTATTCGGCGGTTAAATTCATCGTTGGTAAGGGCGTGTTCGGCGCGGCTGGCGATAGCCCCGCCATGCCCCGGCATCGGGAACCACAGCCGCTGAATATGCCGCTTTGCCAGGGTCATCGCCGCGTCAAAGCGCACAATGGAAAACTGCTGGCATACCCCGATAATCGTGCGGATCACCGCTTCGCGGGCTTCGGGGTTAAGGAAGTCAATCTGGGCGGTATCGTTCCAGGGCATGGACGTGCCGTCATTGCCGTGGTAGATGTAGCGGGTTTCACCTGAACGGTTATCAATCCGCTTAAAAACAACCGCCGCGTCGCTGCGGGAAAAGTAATGTTCCTCAATTTGAACGGTTATATCATCCCTGCCCGATAAATTGCCGCAGTTGTAGTTGTAGGTGGGGAAGGGCGGATAGGGAAGCTGCAGAAAACGGTCGGGGTGTTCCACCATCCAGCGGCTGTCTATGCCGGTGTGGTTGGGAACCATGTCGGATCCAAGCCGTATGCCCCGTACTATGCAGCGGTCACGCAGGCTGCACAAAGCGCCCCAGCCGCCCAACTCGCCCGCGATGTCATAATCGTACAGGCTATAGGCGGAGGCCGCCGCTTCGGGATTGCCGGTCCACTGTTTAATTGTTTTACTGGCATTGCTCCGTTCCCACAGCCCGATAAGCCACAGCCCGGTAAAGCCCCGGCGGGCAAGCTCGTCCAGTTCTTCATCGGGAATTTGGTCCAGGCGGTTAATTTCCCTGCCGTATTTTTGCGAAAGCTGGAACAGCCAGACCAGGGTACATTTTGCCATTAGTACCGTTTTGGGCATCCATTCCTGATCGGGGCTGAAACGCTCGTACTCGTCCAGTCCGGAAAAACTCATTACTTCGCTCGGGCCGGGGCCGAAAAAGGACGGTTTTTCTTCTTCTTTGATAACGTCCAGGCCAATGAGCATACGCGCCGCAAACTTTCCGAGAAGCATGCCCCAATGCTGGCGCATATATTCAAGCTGGCCGCTGAGGGTGTCGGAGGCAAGGGCCGGTGAGCGGAGCATATCCCAGAGGTTTTGCCCGAAGGGGCCGAAGGGGGGCAGGTCTTTAAAAAGGGCCTTGAGTTCCTCAATTGCCGCCGGGTAAACCGTATGCTGCGTCAGGTCTTTATCATCAAAGAGGAATTGAAACGGCTTAAAAGCGGGGTTGAGATTGGCAAGTGAGAGCATCATGGTTTCTTCCAGTGAAAGACAGCGGCAGCTTATACCTTCATCAGAACTTTGCAGGTATTCGGGAACTACCTTTTCGCCGGTATAAACCGGCTTGGGCGGAAACTGTTCCGAAAAGGCGGTCAACAGCCCGTTTGTTTTACTTTCGCTCAGGTTTGTTTCCAGTCTTTGCAGGCCGCGGTCAAAAGCGTCCGGCTGCACCTGCTCGCGGTAGAGCGCCACCACATAGTGCAGTATTTCATCAATCAAACCCATAGCGTACAGTTGGCCGGCCCGGATGTAGCGTTCACTGCCGGATTTTTGTTTCGCGTTAAATTTCGCCGCCAATTCCCGCGTCTGGCGCATATCAGTTAGAATCACGTTTCCGGTAAGGGCAAACAGGCTGTTTTTCAGCCCATATTCACGGCGGACTTCCCGGTCAATATGGAATTCCATCAATGCGCTATGACGTGAGGACGCCCGGCGCTGCGGCGCCCGGCGCGACAGCGCCTTATGGTTACCGACCTCCTGCTTGGCGTTATTTTCCAGCACGGTCAGTTTTACTCGTATTTTCTCCATAAAAGGCGCTCCTTTTTGCGGGTTTTCTCTATTGTATATAAGAATGTATATAAAAACAAGGGATAGAATTCCAGACGAATGGCGGGTGTTTTCGTACGTCTGATCCCCATAAAAATCGTAGAGATACTTTCCCCAACACTCAGGTTTTTTACCGCTTTTCACCCCAAAAATGTGTGATGAGCCTAAAAATGGTTATATGCGATTGGGGAAATGTATAATTGGTTACAGTATTTCCCATCCAACTGAAGAAACGTGCTTCTCCTCGCGGATTTTTTCGATCAGATCTTCCGCGATTTCTTCCCGGTGTCTGCCGTAAACGTGCATTTTTGCCACGATTTTAACCTTGTCCTCAGCAACATTCTTGCACTCCAGATCGGAAAGAACCAGTTTTGACGTGGAAATATAGTCCGTAATTATGGAACGGATAAGCTTTTTTTTATCTTCTTCGCAGACAGCCGTTATCTGATAACATTTACCGGTTTCATCAAACATGGGACTAATTTTGTTTGAAATGGGCCTGAGAATAACATTGGCGGCAATCAGCAAAACCGTTGACACGAACGCGAACAGGATAAATCCTGAACTTGCCAAAACGCCGATAGCCGCCGTACACCATATTGTAGCCGCCGTATTTAAGCCGCGGACATTCACGCCGTCTTTAAAAATTATACCGCTGCACAAGAAACCCAGGCCGGTTACGATTTGCCCCGCAATTCTTGTCCGGTCAGGCGTATCCATGATAAAGGAAAAAATGACAAATATGCATGAACCTAGACTGACAAGCACGTTAGTACGGATTCCGGCGGGATGGCCGGTTAATTGTCTTTCAAACCCGATTAGAAATCCAAATAACGCTGACGCCGCGATTCTGATTATAAAATCCAATAATGTCATGCGAACCTTCCTTTCAAATGAGCCTTGTCAAATTTATTCAATCCCCATACAAGTCCCCACGGCAATGGCGGTATCAATCATGTAGTGATTTCCCGGTACGGATTTTACTTTGGATTCGGGGATGTTTAAATTTACGGTGGTGATTTTGTCTCCGTCAAGAGCGACCATGTGGCCATACTCGCCTTTGGCGAGAATGTCCGCCGCCATCGTGCCGAGGCTTGTGGCAAGGATGCGGTCGGCCGCGCTTGGAATACCGCCGCGCTGCACATAGCCCAGAACAGTGGCGCGCGTTTCCACGCCGGTTTCATTCTCTATCTCTTTGGCAACGCGATAGCCGACCGAGGGGCCGTTTTCGGCGTGGTACTTTTTCAGTTCGTGTTTGTCCATTTTTGCTTCTTCTATGGAGAGCGCGCCCTCGGCGACAACGATAATGGAAAAGGTTTTGCCTGATTTTGCGCGGTTTTCCAGATGTTTGCCGATGGCTTTTACATCGTAAGGAATTTCCGGTAATAAAATAACATCGCCGCCGCCGGCAACCCCCGAGTACAGGGCAAGCCAACCCGCCTTATGCCCCATCACTTCAATCACAATCACGCGGCTGTGGCTCTGCGCGGTGGAATGTAAACGGTCAATGGCGTCAGTACAGATGGTCAGCGCGGAATCAAAGCCGAAAGTGCGGTCGGTGCCTACAATGTCATTGTCGATGGTTTTGGGGAGGCCGACTACATTAAGCCCTTCCTGTGAAAGGCGGTAGCCTGTGGTATTGGTTCCGTTGCCGCCCAATACGACCAGACAGTCAAGATCATGCTTGCGGTAGGTTTCTTTAATAGCCTCCACCTTATCGCCGGCAACCTCTTCATCGCCTTTAGCGTGTTTGAACGGCTTTTCCCTGCTTGACCCAAGGATAGTCCCGCCCCTCGTCAATATTCCCGAAAAATCAATAGGATTAAGCGGGTGGACATTTCCGTTGATAAGACCCCGGAAACCGTCGGCTATGCCGATAATTTTCATGCCGTACCGGTCATGCGCCGCCCGGCAAACGCCCCGTATTGCGGCATTCAGTCCGGGACAATCCCCGCCCGACGTCAATATGCCGAATGTTTTGGTTTTACTGTTTCGAATTGTACTCATATTAATATTATCGAATAAAATGAGCCTGTTTTCCAATGTTCATATATAAATAAATTTACCTTTTTTCAGCCAAAAAACAGCTAAAAAAGGTAATGTTTGCCTTCCGTGATGGTATATTATTATACCGAGAGGGGTTTATTGGTATGTTTAGATATATATGTTTCCTGCTTATTATCACAGTTTCTTCCTGCGCCGGCTTTAAAAAGCATTTTGATAATTACGATATTAAATTTAACGCGGATACCGGTTTAATAAATGATAAAAATGAAGTGCGGCCAGTTGAAATAAAAATGCCGTTTTTCTGGATGGTACGCCCCTGGAAAGAAGGGAAGCTGGTAACGCTTGATGGCTGGGGAAGATATGCGGAGATATTTTTTATCGGGGAAAATAAATTACGATTAAAACACCTTGTTGATTTTCCAGGAGTTCAACAGGACGGTTGGGGATTTGCCGCTTTTCCTGAAGCGGGACTAATTGCCAGTAGTTCCGGTAAAAAGCAGCTTCTTGCGGCTATTGATGACGGTAAAACAAAAAGTCATATTCCCCTTTTATCGTGGACGTATAATGAACCGAATTTTATTTTACTCGATCCCGACGCGGGACTTGCCTCCTATCAGTACGATTTTAATGGAAATGACGACGGTTTAGGCAAGAAACTGTTTATTTACAATTATAAAACGGACACAATGGTTTATGAAACTCCGGATTCGTCCGCCTCAAGTCCGCAGGATATTATTAATATGCAGTTTCGTATAGATGAAAATTATATATGGAGTAACATCTCAACTCATAAAAAAGAAGGGGGGTGGAAATACGATACGGTCTTCTATGATTGGAAAAAAAGTGAAATAAAAAGAAATAAACTTACTGAATTTTTGAGCCAAAATAATAGCTATATATATAACAATTATATTCATTTGAACCGGCGCTATTTATTCGCGGATGTTGAAAAAAAGGAAGAGGAAAATACTTATAAACTGCTTAGAATAGATTGGGATGAAGACTATTCAAATTTACAGGTAACAGATTTAGATTATTTATTCCGGGATTTTTACAAAAAGAAATATGCTGTTTCTGATATCATTATTTCTTCGGACGGATCATGGATAACGGCGGAAGTTACCGATTATTCGGAATATAATCCTTATGATGCCAATAATCATTTTATAAAGACACGTGTTTTCTTTCATATAGACAATAAATATTTAAATGGTATAAGTATGCCGGTATTTTCTGACGGCAGGGAAACTATGGAAAATACCAATAATGATGAAGGCGCGTTCGTGCGGCATCCTGTATACGGAATGTGTTACGCGCAGGAATGGCATAAAAATAAAGAAATATATTTGCGTCTTTATAAAATGGACGATGTACTGGCGGTAATAAACAGCGGCGCGCAGTCTGTGCCGTTTAATTATGAAATGGACAAGCACAGGAGATAGCGGTAAAGATATTTTTTGTGGTATAATGATCGGAAGGAGTATATATGAAAACCGCAGTGGTATATTATTCCCTTGACGGGAATTGCGCTTTTGTCGCTGAACAGATAAAGGACGGGTTAAAGGCGGATTTGGTTCGACTGTATATGCAGGATGACAAAAAGCGCCGCGGCTTTATGAAAATTTTGTGGGGCGGTGGAATGGTTTTTTCGCGCAAAAAGCCCCCGCTCAAGCCGTATACGTTTGATCCGGCGGCGTATGATTTAATCGTCATCGGCGCGCCGGTGTGGGCAGGCTCCCCCGCGCCGCCCATACAGACTTTTCTTTCCGAAACCGGCATTAGCGGCAAAAAGGCTGCTCTTTTTGTCTGTCACGGCGGGGGCAAGGGAAACGCTCTTAATACGCTAAAGACCCTGCTGTCCGGCAACGAAATAATCGCCGAGGCGGATTTTGTCAACGCGCGTAAAAACAGCGGGGAAGTGAAGCGGCAAATCGCGGATTGGGTGAAGGGGATTACTTGAAGCCCGCCACCGCCGCGTTGACTTCGGCTTCACAGGAACGCATGGCAAGTATTGTTTTTTCGATGAGGGCGTCAAGTTCCCAGCCGAGCATTGCCGCGCCGTTTTCTATAACCTGACGGGAACAGCCCGCGGCGAAGGCCGGGGCTTTGTATTTCTTTTTTACGGATTTTACTTCCATGTCCATAACGCTTTTTGAAGGACGGATAATGGCGACGGCCCAAATCAGGCCGGTAAGCTCGTCCGCCGCGTAGAGAATTTTTTCCATTTGATGTTCAGGTTTGGCATCCACCGTGGTAAGTCCGTAGCCGTGGGAGCATACGGCGTGAATCAACTCTTCGCCGCAGCCGCCCGACCGCAGCAGTTCGGGCGCTTTAAGGCAGTGTTGATCGGGGTATTGTTCAAAGTCAATGTCGTGTAACAGACCGACAATGCCCCAGAATTCTTCCTCGGCGGCAAAACCCTGATCTTTGGCAAACCAGCGCATGACCCCTTCCACCGTCAGCGCGTGCTGTAAATGAAAGGGGTCTTTGTTGTACTGGTTCAGCAGGTCCCACGCCTGCCGCCGGTTAATGTTCGCTTCCATGTCGCCAAACGGGTGCTAATAATTATCCGCGTGAATCTGGAAATACGCTTTGGGGTGCTTGCAAACCGGACACAGTTCCGGCGCTTTTTTGCCAACAACAATGTGGCCGCAGTTGGAACAATGCCAAACCTGATCGCCGTCGCGGGAAAATACCAGATTGCCCTGAATATTGGCAAGGAGTTTACGGTAGCGTTCTTCGTGTTCTTTTTCGATTTTTCCGACCATTTCAAACAGGGTGGCGATAGCGCCAAAGCCCTCTTCCTGCGCGGTCTTGGCAAAACCGGCGTACATATCAGTCCATTCAAAATTTTCGCCGTCGGCGGCGTCTTTAAGATTTGCGGTTGTCGCGGGCACTTCATCGCCGTGCAGCAGCTTAAACCAAATTTTCGCGTGTTCTTTTTCATTGAGCGCGGTCTCCCGGAACAGTGCCCCGATTTGCACATAACCTTCCTTTTCCGCCTTGGAAGCGTAGTATTGATATTTGGTGTGCGCCTGAGATTCCCCGGCGAAAGCCGCCTTTAAATTTTGCTCGGTCTTTGATCCTTTCAGTTCAGCCATGATTTCCTCCGTATATTTAAGATAAATTTTATTATCTCATGTTTTTCTTGTTTTGTCCAGCGAGCTTCGCCTTAAATCCGCAACAAAAACAACATAGGGGATGTCCAGGAAGAATTTTTTACCACGGAGTACACGGAGTTTCACGGAGGAAAAAAGTGTTATCGTATCAAAACTCCGTGGTACTCCGTGTCCTCCGTGGTTAATTCTTCCTTAATTTGGATGTATCCTTGTTGGTTTGATTGACTTTTTGCATTGGCTTAGTAATAATGATTCAGGGGGCGTATATGCCGGATCAATTACCTTCCGATGTGGAATGTCAAAAACAGAAAAAGAGCCATAGCATTACTTCAAGCGGCGGATTTAAAATCGGAATACTTGTTATTCTTATTTTGCTTTTACTGATACCCGTTGTGATGATTCGCTCGTTAATTACTGAACGCAGTTATCGCGCGGACGCGGCTGAAGAATCAATTATGGAAGCCTGGGGCAGTGAATTTACCCTGTACGGTCCTGTTGTACGCATTCCGGTTGTTGAACGCAAAGAAAACAGAACAAAGACCGAAAAAGAAGGCGAAAAAATTCAAATAGTTACGCATAATTATGATCTTTGGCTCACGCCCAAAGACGTGAATATACAGGCTGATTTTTCGGCGGAAAAAAAACGCCGGGGTATTTTTTCGGTCGCTCTCTTTTCCGGTAATGTTTCCCTTTCCGGCAGTTTCACCTTTGAAAGGGCGAAAGACGAACTTAAACAAAACCAGACAATATACCCGCAGCAGGCGGAAATCATCGTGGGGCTGGCAAGTCAAAAAGGAATACGCAGGATAATCAAGGCGGACTGGAACGGCGGCGAACTCTTTTTTAAGCCCGGTAACCGGAATTTTGCTTTTGCCTATTCAGGCAACAACGGCGTCAACGCGTCGAGCCCTTTTAACGCGGCAGGGGTAAACACATTTGATTTTCAATTTGCCGTGCAGGGCGGAAAGTCCATACGGGTGCTTCCCGTCGGAGAAGTAACGCAGGCGCGTATTCAGGCCGGCTGGCCGTCGCCGTCGTTTCAGGGAGGATTTTTGCCCGCAGCCTATACGCTCTCCGAAAGCGGCTTTGACGCCGAATGGGAGATCAGTTATTTAAGCAGGTCAATTCCGCTCTTTTGGTTTACCGATGAACGCGGCGGCTATGACGGTAAAATGAACCTGAAGGATGAGCTCTTTGGCGTTGATTTTTTTAAACCCCTTGACCATTACGCGCTTAATGAACGCGCGGTAAAATACGCCGTTTTATTTTTGGTTATACCGTTTTTAACCCTGTTTTTTCTGGAAGTATTTTCACAAAAATCAATTCATCCCGTGCAATATGTACTCTCAGGTTTGGCGAATATAATTTTTTACCTTTTGCTTTTGTCAATCTCGGAACATCTTTCTTTCTCTGCCGCCTATCTCATCGCCTCCGCCGCGCTTACCGTCATGATGACGCTGTACGCGCGTTCGTTAGTCGAAACATGGACGCGTAGCGCGTATATGGGGCTTGTCATGGCGCTCCTGTATCTCATTCTGTATCTTACGCTTAACGCCGAGGACTGGGCGCTGCTTATCGGTTCCATCGTGGCGTTCATGATTACCGGCATAGTGATGTTCCTGACCCGCAGACTGGACTGGTCAAGCCTGAATATAAAGGGAGAAAAGCAGGGATAAGATGCGGCCATGAAAGGCCGCTGTTTGAGCGCTGACATATCAAGGGTTTTACCGGTTTTCATAATCAGAATCCGGTGTTACTATATACGGAGGGAGCTTATTATGAAATACAAAACAAGCGTTCTGGTTGAGCGGTTTGCCGGTATTCTTTCCCAGTGGCCCGGCGTTGAGTGTGTCACTTTGAACGAGGCGGCTATGCCGGATATTCTGGACCCGTACTTTGCCCTGATTCTTGATGTGTTTTGTTCCGGCCCAGTCCCCGACGCTCAGGAACGGTGCCGGATTTACGGTAATGATGTAGCGGCTTTTGAAAGTTCCGGTCCCAACGAAAAAGACCGGTTTCTCATTGGCGATATTCCGGTGAGGCTGGAATATAAATTGATTGAAAAAGCGGAAGAATTGGTGTCTATTGCCGATACCAAACTGGAATCCCTGTGGCTGATCAAAGATTCGGGTACTTATGGTTTTTACCGGCTGGCCAATGGGGAAATTGTTTTTTCCCGCAGTAACTGGATACACGACATACGAAAACGCCTCACCCATATCGGGGACGCGTTTTGGGAAAATATGCGCGGAGCGGCCCAGTCAAAAATGGAACATTTTCTTTCTGATCTGGGGGCGGCTTCTTTTCAGGGCGATGAGTTTCACTACCTGATAGCCTCAGCCGGTTTCATCAAAACCGCCTGCCTGGTTCTGTTCTGCATTAACCGTCATTTTGAGCCTTCGCACCGGGCCTATTACAAACAGGTGCTGGAACTGCCGGTATTGCCCGTATCTTTTCGCGCCGAGCTTGAAAATTTCCTGGGTATTGGGGCGGAAACGGCTATGGAACGAAGGTTTGCCCTGGCCAAATTGATAGCCAAGGGTATTGTTGCGCTGTAATGTTTTTGAGGTGTTTTTTAATAATAGAATTATTATTAACAATATTTCTGTTTTCATGCGGGCAAAAACCGCGGCCCGTAACGTTTCCGGTACGGGGGACAAACCAGGCTCTGTTCGGATTAAGCCGTGACGCCGCCGAAGGATTGATGAATCTTTCCCGGCCCAAAAAACTGGAGTACCGGTTTGCGTCCGCTCCGCTCTTTCCGTCAGGCGGGCCATCATCCCTTGAAATAGAATATTCATTGACAGGGGAACGGCGGCTTATTCTGGAAGCGGGAACTCATGCCTGGGTTTTGCCGCAAGGGAGCAATTTTGGCGCCGGTTTTGACAGCGTATTTCATTACGCTGTTCCCATTTCTGTTTCTATCGATGATACTTTTCCCGATCATTTCAGCATTACTCCGGCGGACGGTGAAGGCGAAAACCGGGCCGGAAAAGACAGCCGCTTGCAGATTTATTCCGTTAATTTCACGGGACGCTGGTATGGTTTTTACCGTTCAGACGGCAATATATATGCCAGTCCTTTTGTGTCCCAAAGGCCGGAGGATTCCGCATGGGTGATTGATCCGGCGGCCTTGCCGTCGGAAGTCCTGCCGACGAACTTTTTTCCGGTGTTGTCCGTGGATTTGCCGGCGGGAAAGGAAACCGTCATTGAGGCGGGCTCCCGCGAGCGGGGCCGCCGTTTTACATTTTCTCAACATTCACAGCGGATTATCCTTCCCGCCGGTATAATTGCGCCTAACACGGGGCCGTTGGTCCTGCCGGGGGATCGGCTCAATTCTTTCCGCCTTGTCTATGCGCCGATTTCTCCCTTCCCCGCGCCCATCGCGGCGGATCCCGGCATGATTCTCGCGTGGCCGCAGGAACACTGGCGCGACCGCCGTTATGAAGTTTTTCGCTGGGATCGCTTTCCCTCATTGCTGATCTTTGACACTGCCGATTACGCGGTACAGGACAGGATGTTCAAGCGGCTGGCTTTTTTTGTTGAAAAGGCCGGCTTCCGGGGAAGGCTGGCTTCCGATGAGGAAATAGCGGAGATACACGGCTGGAATGCCCACGATTACCGCGCGGAAGACCTTGCCCGTTTTTTTCAGGCTGCCCGTAAAGTGAATTTTCCCCTGCTTGCCGAGGAACGCGAACTGGAACGCATGCTTTTGGCCGCGGGCATAATAAAAGAATCCGGCGCGGGCATACAGGAGGGGGACGGGGGAGTCATTTCTATCTCACGGGAATCAGAATCTTACCTCCGTACCCTGTTCATGACCCACGAGGGATTCCACGGGCTGTTTTTTATTGATGAAGATTTTCGCGCTTTCAGCAGCGGCCGCTGGCAGCAGCTTTCGGCGGAGGCAAAGCGTTTTATTGTTTCATTTTTTAATTTTCAGCATTACGACACTGCCGATAACTACCTGTTGGTCAATGAATTTATGGCCCATGTTTTACAGCAGCCGGTCTCGCAGTCGGTGCATTACTTTGGCAAAAATCTGCCCTCCCGCATTGAAGACGGCTGGCGGAAGGCGGATCTTCCCGCAAAGGACAAGGCTTCCGATTCATGGCCTACCCTGGCGAAGGCTTTCGCCCGCGAGGCGGAGGCCTTTTCCGCCTACGTCGGCAGACGCTGGGGTCTTGCCGCCGGCAGGGTATGGCTGGTAACGGTAAGGGAATTTTAACTGGAAAAGATTCCACAAAGATCACGAAGGAACAAAGATCACAAAGGAAGGAAGGAGGAAAAAAGGGAATACTTGTTGTCTGAAGGTTATAGGTAAGCTTCACGATAAGATAACAAACAATAACCCCTTGATTCTTCTTTGTGATCTTCTCCTTCTTTGTGTTCTTTGTGTGAATTCTTCCTGACAAATTTGTGGTAAAATGAACAAATATGTTGACTGACGCTCATTGCCACCCTTTTGATCTTGCGCGGCATTTTCCTGCCGCCGAAGATGAACGGCGGCAGTTAGGGGTAATCTGCGCCGCCAGCGCGACCACTATGGAAGAATTTGCCTTTTGCGAACGGCTTTCCCAACAGGCGGACGCGCCGCCCCTGTTGCCCTGTTTTGCGGTACACCCGCAAATGCCCGCGGTGGATCAATCGGTAAACCGTGACGAACAGTTGGCGGCGCTGGAAACATTGGCGGCGCAGGGGCGGCTTGCCGCGGTAGGGGAAACCGGCTTTGATCTGTACAATGCCGCGTTCAGGGAAACGGAAAAAATTCAGGATGAGTTATTTGCCGCCCACCTTAAAGCCGCCCTGCGCCATGGTCTGCCGCTGGTGATTCACGCGCGCCGGGCAATGCACAAAATTTTCGCCCATGAGGTTTTGTTAAGAAAATGCAAAGCGGTAATTTTTCATTCATGGCCGGGTACGGCGGGGGAGGGGGAGGCCCTGCTCAAACGGAGAATAAACGCCTTTTTTTCATTTGGCAATGTGATCAGGCTTAATCACCGCGAAGCGATGCGCTGCTGCGCCGTCTTCCCCGCCGATCGCCTGCTTACTGAAACAGACGCTCCTTTTCAGCCGCCGCGCGGGAAGGAATTTTCCTGTTATGCCGATTTAGAGCCTATTATTGAAACAATAACCGCCCTGCGCCGCGAAGCCGGAACCGCGGATTTAACCGCGGAGGAAATGAAAGAAATTGTGGAAAAAAATTTTCATGCTGCATTTGCTCAATAAGATTTCACACAAAGATCACAAAGGTACAAAGAACACAAAGAAGGTAAAAGAGGGTTGTTGTAAGTAATCTGAGCTCGATAACTTCACGATAAGATAACAAACAAAAACCACCTTTATTCTTCTTGGTGATCTTCTCTTACTTGGTGTTCTTTGTGTGAATTCTTTCTTGATCAACCGACTATTTCGGTTACGGCGTCTTGCTGCCGAAATTCTTCCAGGTACTGATCATATAGGGGCCGTTCATCGTCGGGGAATGAAATAAATTCCAGCGAAATATCGTTATCAACGCCGCTTATACGGCAGACCGGCGCAAGTATCGCCTCACCGACCCGAAGGCTGCATTCCCGCAGTTCTTTGTTCAAGGTAACCGCTTTGGGCGGCAGAGGTTTGGCGGGAGAAAATGACAGCCCGTTTGCGGAAATGGTTTTAATATCCCCGATAATAATTGACTTATCCAAAAGATTGGCGATTAACAAGCCGGTGCGGTGCCAGGGTTCGACAAAGAAGTGGCGTTCTTTTTCTCCCGTATCTGCCGGCCTGGAATGGCGGCAGGAACGGATAAGAATGTCGTGCAGACAGTCAATGTCGTCCCGGTTTTCCAGCGTGTCGCCGAGTATTCCGTTGACCCCCAGAAAAAAAGCCTTTGATGTTTCTTCGGTATTAAAATTTGTTCCCTTCAGAATGATAATGGGGCACGCTTCTTTTGACCGTTCGCTGCGGATAAATTGTACCAGTATCTTCCAGTGCCGGGGAAAATCCCGCGCGCTGATGATAATCGCATCGGGATCAATCTCGTCAATATTATCCATTGCTTTCAGTACATGGCGGTAACGGATCAGTTCAAAACCCAGCGGCGCGGTATTCCGGGAAATAACGTCGTAGTTGTCGTCCGAACCAAGTACCAAAAGCAGTTTCATTCAGTCCCCAGATTAACAACGGAGTAATCCACAATGGTCCAGATATTGTCTTTCAGGCGCACCGAATAGGTGTATTGTTTCAATTCGGTAAAATTGTTGCTTCTGAATCTTTCCAATACGATAACGTTTCCCTCAAAACTGTTGTACCTGGTCTGTTCTATTGAAAAATCGGTAGGGATAACCGAGATTGTTCCGTCGGTGACGTCGCTGCGCAATTCCTGACGGTACTGATCAATCATCCGCCTTCTGCCCTCTTCGCTTTCGGTCAGCCATTTCCGCTGGCGCGCCGCGTCCCGCGACAGCATCGCTTCAAGATCAAGGTACAGGAAGAATTTTTCCCACTGGGATCTTTGGCGGGCGGTCAGCATATACTCAACCACCTGATCCGGCGCAAGCCGTTCCCGTACCAGCACGGCGTTAGTTGCTATATCCATTTCAATCGGCGTGCCGTCGGGGCCGGTCACGACCGTGGGCCTGATACTGAGGCTTAATCGTTTTGATTCAAGTATGCCGGCGGCAGTGACGGGAACAGAGCCGGCAAGGCTGCCGCCCAGCGCCGCCGTCTTGATCATGCCGGGACGGAACAGTTCCGGGTACAGATATGCTTTCACCACCAATGATCCCGGTTCCTTCACATTGACATAATTGCGCAGGTCTTCCACAAAAGAGAACGATTCCCCCGATTCAACGGCTACCTCGCGGAAGAAAATCTGCTGGTACTGGGTCCGTTTGCGGATCAGAATATCAGCCGGTTCCAGGGAACGGTTGCTCACGGTTTTTACGTCAAATTCAACGGAAAAAACCCGTTCGTCCGCCAGTTTGAACCGATAAGTGGCGGGGCTGTTGTTGGTTACAGTTACCTGAATATAAATCGGATCGCCTTCGACATAGTAAATGCGCCGGTCAAAAAAACGGATGCTAAAATCAACATCGCCGAAGGCCGATGTTTCCGCCGCTCCGGCGTACAGGGGGATAATCACGCAAAATAACGCCAGTAAAACAACCCGTAAAATAGCGCCTGAAAAAATACCGTTGGATTTCATCCTTGCTTCCTTTTATCTTTATTTTCCATCACGGGAATCCGCATTATGGTTTACCTTTATGCGGACTGGACTTCCTTGGGGAAGTCCTTACCAAGAACCCAGTTCTACATTATAGTTATCGGCAGATTGGCATGAATACCTTATCTTTTCCTGATCTTTTGCGCATAATTGGCGGATCCGGACCGGTTTCCGCCGGTATTTCCGCCCTTGTGGAAGGGAAATTCCCCCTGGAAATTGAAGGTTGTGAGGGCGCGTATGGCGCCCTGCTGCTGGCGAAACTCTATGCGGCCAGACCGGGCCGGTATTTTATCGTCGTACCCCAGGAAATTGACGCGGCGGACTTTGCCCTTGATCTGCGGAGTTTGGCCCTGCCCTGCCTGCAATTCCCCTGGTGGGGCGCGGCGCCGTATTACGAACTGGCCCCCCTTTCGGCAATATTCGGGGAACGGGTCAAAACCCTGAGCGAACTGGTTTCCGGCAAACCCGGCATTGTCATTATTCCCCAGCGGGCCTTCCTGACCCCCCTGCCGCCGCCTGATTATATCAAGAGTCTGTTGGTTTCCGTAAAGCCGGGGGGAAAGATCGACACCACGGCCCTTGCCCAAACGCTGACTTCTTACGGGTATATACGGGTGCCGCGGGTGCAGGTATCCGGGGAGTTTGCCCTGCGCGGCGAAGTGCTGGATGTTTTTCTGGGCGGCGATGACGCGGCGGCGGAAACCGCGGAAGCGTACCGCATCCTGTTTGATTTTGACCGGGTGGAATCAATTAAGCGCTTTGACCCGCTCATGCAAGGCTCGCTCTTGCAGAGCGCGCTTGCGCCGGGCGCGCTTTCATCAGGCGGCGGCGGGACAAAGCTGCCGGAACTGTTGATCCGTCCCCTGCGGGAAGTGGTCTGGACTGACGAGCGAATCGAAACGCTGGAAAAAAACCTTGCCGCCTTTAAGGAATTTTCCGACGGCGGGAAGGCCATTATTGAGGAATTGATAGAAAAGCGCGGCATTGCCGGTGAGGAGATGTTTTACCCGCTGGCTTTTGAGAATATAAATACGAAGAATATAACCACGGAGGACACGGAGTTACACGGAGGAGGAAAGTCTTCAATCGTCTCAGAACTCCGTGCTACTCCGTGTAACTCCGTGGTAAAAAATCTTGATTTGATATCTGGCACCATTCTTGACTATCTCGGTACTGAGGGAACTCTGGTGTTGATGGATAGGGAGCGGCTGGAGAATGCCCAGGAAATCCTGAACCGCGAATACCATAGTTTGTATATGCGCTCTCAGCGGGAGGGCGTACAACGACATTCCGCGCGGAGGGAGGAGACGCCGCGCCGCCAGTATCCCCTGCCGGAACGGCTGCTGCTTGATTTTAAGAATTTAATCAACGGCTGCAAGCGGATCATCTCCTATAAAAATATTAAAAGCGAACCGGGGCCCGGAGTCTGCCGTATCAATATGGGATGCGAGACGGCGCGGAGTTTCTTCGGCAATATTACTTATTTGCAGGAAGAATTTACCGCGTTATATGCAAGCGGCTGGCGGATTGTCGTGGCCGCCGAATCCGAGGTGCAGGCTGAACGTATACGGATGATTCTTGCTCCCCACGATCTGCTTTCCATAATAGCGCTGCCCCTGTCCGCCGGTTTTTCCCTGCCGGAACTGAAACTTATGCTGGTGCAGGAGAACGAAATTTTTGGCCGCCGCAAACGGATGCCCCGTTCCCTCAAGACCGCGCATTCAAGCCCTATCGACACTTTTGTGGAACTGAACCCCGGCGATTATATCGTCCATGTTAATCACGGCATCGGCCTGTTCAAGGGCATTGAGCGGATTAACACGTTTGGTTTTGAGCGGGACTATATCCAGCTTGAGTACGCGGGGGATGAAACGGTATTCGTGCCGGTGGAACAGGTAAATCTGGTCCAGCGTTACATCGGCAATGAAGGCCAGCCGCCGCGTCTGGACACGATAGGGTCAAAAAGCTGGGAGAACCGCAAAGGCCGGGTCAAGCAATCCGTTGAAGATATAGCCCAACGGCTCATTGATCTGTATTCAAAGCGCAAGCAGTCGCAGGGCTATGCCTTTCCCCAGGATTCGGAATGGCAGGTCATGTTCGAGGCGGCGTTTCCTTTTGAGGAAACCGATGATCAACTCCGCTGTGTGGAGGAAATCAAACAGGATATGGAAAGCTCCAGCCCCATGGACCGGCTGATCTGCGGGGACGTTGGCTACGGCAAGACCGAGGTCGCGGTACGGGCGTGCTTCAAGGCGATCATGGGCGGCAAACAGGCGGCGTTTCTCGCCCCCACCACAATTCTGGTTGAACAGCATTATGAAAATTTTCAGGAACGTTTTTCCCGTTTTCCCGTGCGTATCGCCATGCTCTCCCGTTTTGTCGACCGCAAAAATATCCGGCTGGTTTTGGAACAGGTTAAAAACGGCGAGATTGACCTGCTGGTGGGAACCCACCGTATCATTCAGCGTGATGTGCAATTCAAAAATCTGGGGCTGATAGTCATTGACGAGGAACAGCGTTTTGGCGTTAAGGACAAGGAACGCCTGAAAGAACTGAAAACCAACGTTGACTGCCTGACCCTTTCGGCGACTCCCATCCCCCGTACCCTGCACATGAGCCTGTTAAAAATCCGGGATATGAGTCTGCTGACATCCCCCCCTCCGGGCCGCCATCCCATTGAAACCATTATTGAGGAGTACAGCGACGAGCGGCTGGCGCAGGCGATACGCAGCGAAGTTGAGCGGGGAGGGCAGGTTTTCTTTCTTCACAACCGCATAGAAACCCTGCGGGAAACCCGGATAAAAATTGAACATCTGGTGCCGGAAATGTTGGTTGAAACCGCCCACGGCCAGATGGATTCTCACGATCTTGAGGATATCATGCACCGCTTTATCCACGGCGGTTTTCATGTGCTGGTGTCAACGACCATTATTGAAAACGGCATAGATATTCCCAATGTTAATACCATTATCATTGACCGCGCCGATATGTACGGCGTGTCCCAGTTGTACCAGCTCCGGGGCAGGGTGGGGCGTTCCGACCGCGTAGCGTACGCGTACCTGTTGTACCCGCAGGAAAAGGCAATTACCGAACTGGCGATGAAACGGCTTCAGGTTATTTCCGATTTTACCGAGTTGGGTTCCGGTTTCAAAATTGCCATGAAGGACATGGAGATTCGCGGCGCGGGCAATCTTTTGGGCCGCGAGCAGTCGGGCGACATTTACGCGGTTGGTTTTGACCTGTACCTGAGACTGCTGGATGAGGCGGTCAAGCGGCTTGAAAATTCCGGTTACGAGGCCGAGACCGAAACCCTGCTGGAACTGGAATATTCGGGTTTTATTCCCGACAGCTATATTGATTCAGCCCAGGAAAAAATGGAAATATATAAGATGATAGCCGCCGTGCGGGATAAGGGGGAACTGGAACGGCTGTATGCCGAACTGCTGGACCGCTTTGGCCCCCTGCCCGATGAAGCCGCTTCCCTGTTGGCGCTGGCGGAGATTCGCATTATCTGCCGGGAGCTTGCGGTTTCTTCCTTGCGGGAACGGAGCGGCGTGGTAAGCATTGAGTTTTCAAAGGTTTCCCGCGTTAATGTTGACCGGCTGGTGCGGCTTATGCGGGACTCATCGGGCAGGGTAAAACTTGATCCGCATAAACCAAATGTGCTTATGTTAACCGCGGGCAATATCGGCCTGAAGGAAAAAAGCGAGTTCATCCGTGAAAAACTGGCCGCGCTGGCGTAGTAATCTGTAATATCTAAAAATTTAATTCAAGAAGAAATTTTACCACGGAGTACACGGAGTAACACGGAGGTTTAAGAGCTTAGTATCTTAATTCTTCTTCCTCCGTGAAACTCCGTGACCTCCGTGGTAAGATTCTTTCTTTATTCATCTCGCACAGTTTCGTAGTTACACAGCGGCCTTGGTCACCGCAATATATTGTAAACATTTAAGTGTTACAGCATACTGGTACCGAAAGGAGGGAAAAAACACTATGATAAGAACCATTTATTGCGTTGTGTGTTTGGTTGCCTCAATGATATTTTTCACTCCCTTTGGACTGGTAGGGCTTTTGTTGAGCCCGTTTGGACTGAAAAAACCCATGTCGTATTTAATGCGCTTTTGCGCCTGGAGTTGGGGACACTTCATGCTTGCCGTATTGGGGTGCCGGATGACCGTTTCGGGCAGGGAAAATGTACCCCGTAAAGGCGGCATTTGTTTTGTGAGCAACCACGAGGGTTACATCGACATTCTGGTACTGCTTGCCTATGCGGGCCGGCCCTTTGGTTTTGTCGCCAAAAAAGAATTGATGTTTGCCCCGATTCTGAATATATGGATACCCATGCTGGGCGGCCAGTTTATTGACCGGAAAAATCTCCGCAAGGCGTTCAAAACCATCAATACCGGCGTTGCCCGGATCAAATCCGGCGGCGCCATGATCATCTTCCCCGAAGGCCATCGTTCCCGCGGCCGCGGCCTCCTGCCCTTTCACCCCGGTTCATTCAAACTGGCAACCCAGTCAGAGACGGTCATTGTTCCCGTCGCCATTTCCGGCACTTACCATATTTTTGAAAAAAGACACCTCATAACACCCGGCCCGGTAAGCATTACCTTTTGCAAACCAATCAACACCGCGGATATTCCGGCGGCAGACCGCAAGACCATTCTTTCGGATCAGGTTTACGAGGTAATTAAGCAGACGCTGGAAGAAGGGGATCTTCACGCGAAACGCGAAAACTAGACAGAATATTCCAGTTAAGCTATACTGTTGTAAAACAGGTAATATGCTCAATTTTACCGGAGGCTTTTATGTTAAGACAAGTTATGATACCAAGCAAAGAAAATTCTACGATTTCCATTCCCGTTGAATTTTTTGGAACAGAAGTAGAGGTTTTGGTATTTCCGTTCTGTAATAAGAAAGCAAATCAAAATAGCGACAGTATAAATGATATTTTTGACAAGTACCTGTACCCTTTTGGTAATTTTAAGTTTAACCGGAACGAAGCAAATAATTATGAGTAGGATTGCACTAGACAGTAACATTTTAATTTATAACCACAGCCTGGATTACGAAAACAAAAGGCTTATAGCAAGAGATTGCTTCAAAGAAAAACCTGTTGTTTCATCACAAGTAATATCTGAATATCTCAATGTAATGCAAAGAAATTTTAAAATGCAGAAACAGGAATTAATGCAATTATGCTCTTTGTGGCTGGAAAAATGCTCTGTTCAGCCTGTCATTTTATCCACAATAAAACTGGCTCAAAATTTGGTCGGTAAATATGATCTTCAGATATTTGACGGAATTATTATTGCCGCCACGCTGGAAGCAGATTGCGATATTCTCTATTCCGAAGATATGCAGAACGGGCAGATTATTGAGGATATGCTTAAAATTGTAAACCCATTTGTTTAAACAGGCACTGCATGTTACTCCGTGTTGCCGTTTCTACGTCTCAATCCCCAATTCTTCAACCTTCTTCGCGCCCATTTCCCGCAGCAGGTACTTTTGAATTTTGCCGGATGAGGTCAGCGGGAAACCGTCAACAAAAAACACGTACTTGGGAATTTTGAAGCGGCTGATCTGGCCCCGGCAGAAGTCGCGGACATCTTCCTCGGTGATGGCGGCGCCGGGATGCAGAATGACAAAGGCCCCCACTTCCTCGCCGTATTTTTTGCTGGCGATGCCCACCACCTGCACGTCTTTGATTCCGGGCATGGTGTATAAAAAGTCTTCGACTTCCTTGGGGTATACGTTTTCGCCGCCGCGGATGATCATGTCCTTGATGCGTCCGGTGACCTTAAACAAGCCGTTGCTGTCTTTTACCCCCAAATCGCCGGAATGGAGCCAGCCTTTCTCGTCAATGCACTGGGCGGTGGCTTCCGGCATTTTGTAATAGCCCTTCATGCTGTTGTAGCCGCGGCAGCAGAATTCGCCGTGTACGCCGTCGGGACATTCCTCGCCGGTTTCAGGATCGCGGATTGTGACCTCAATGCCGGGCAGGGCGCGTCCGACGGTTTCCACTTTTGCCTCAATGCTGTCATCGTAGCGGGTCTGGGTCATTACCGGCGACGACTCCGTCAGTCCGTAGCAGATCGTTACCTCGGTCATGTGCATCAGGTCGATAACCTGGCGCATGGTTTCGATGGGGCAGGGAGAACCCGCCATAATGCCGGTGCGCAGGCTGGACAGGTCAAAAATTTTGAACATGGGATGATTCAACTCGGCGATGAACATTGTCGGCACGCCGTACACGGCGGTACATTTTTCCTTTTGAATGGTCGCCAATACCAGCAGAGGGTCAAACCATTCAACCATTGCCGCGGTCGCGCCGTGGGTAATGATCGCCATCATTCCCAGCACCAGGCCGAAACAGTGAAACAGGGGCACGGGCAGGCATACAATGTCTTTACCGGTAAAGCGCTGGTTGTCGCCGATGCCCAGCCCGTTGTTAAGAATATTCCGGTGGGTCAGCATGACCCCTTTGGGAAAACCGGTAGTCCCGCTGGTGTACTGCATATTCACCACGTCGTTGCGGTCCAGCGACGCTTCAATGTCCCGCATTGCGGCCTCGTCGCCGTGCTGCCCCAACAGCAGCACTTCGTTAAAGCTGTACATCCCCCGGTGTTTCTGCTGGCCCACATAGACCACATATTTCAGAAAGGGAAATTTTTCGGAGTGGAGATGCCCCCGTTCCGCGGTTTTAAGTTCGGGAACCAGTTCGTTGACCATCGAGACATAATCCGAATCCCGCCAGCCGTCAATAACGCACAGGCATACCATGTCCGACTGTTCCAGCACATACTGGAGTTCGTGGAGTTTATAACCGGTATTCACCGTGACGAACACCAGCCCCAGCCGGGCGCAGGCAAACAGCACCGTATTCCAGTCCGGCACATTGGTCGCCCATATCCCCACATGGTCGCCTTTCTTCAGTCCCAGGGCGAGGAAGCCCTTCGCCAGATTATCAACCCGCTTGTCAAATTCGCTGTAGGTAAAGCGGAGGTTGCGGTCGGCGTAGACCAAAAAGTCACGATCCGGCGCGTCGCGGGTTTTGTCACGTAAAACCTCACTCAGTGTTTTTTCGATGTATTCCATAGTTTAGTCCTATACCGGCGTATAAATCACTGCCAGTATTTTCACCGGATTGGAATCGGCGGAGATCACCCGGTGCGGCACGATAGAATCGTAATACACCGAGTCTCCGGCCTTGAGCGTCTCGGACATTGTACCGTATTCCAGTTTGAGGTTTCCCGCAAGGATATGGATAAATTCCTCGCCTTCGTGGGCGGATTTTTCCTGTACCGCGTCCGGCTCAATGTCAATGATAAACGGTTCCATGTGGCGGCTGTTTTTGTCGGTGGCCAGCGCCTTAAAGGTCAGGCCCTGATGCTCCTTTGCCCCGTCCGCGGATTCCGGCAGTCCGGTTATAAAACGGGTGGATTCGGCGGCTTCCCCGGCGCGGGTGATAACCGGCCCCAGTTCTTCATGGTCGTCCAGCAGCGTACCCAGCCGTACCCCCAACGCCCGCGCTATTTTAATAAGCGGGGCAAGGTCGGGAATATGGCCCTCGTCCTCGATTTTCGCGATTAAAGCGGCAGGGATACCGCTCCGTTCCGCCAATGTTTCCCTGCTGAGGGAATAAGTTTTGCGCAATTCAACGATTCGTTGTCCTGGTGTATGTGCCATAATGGGGTTAGTATAGCAAAATGGGGATATTTAGGACAATAGTGGTTATTTTAACCACTGATACTGCGTAAACCGGCACTGGGGGCAGCGCGGGGCTGCCAAAATAGATGGGGGAATTCGACTACGCAGCCCCCGCACGGCTTTCGCGCATTATTGAAAACCGCGGGTAATTCCACTATGAGCGTGTTCTCATGTTTATCGTGCCGTGCGGCAGTTACTGTACACCAAGTTTTTGCGTTTTCTCCCTGGTCTGCTCCGTCGAAGAATCCCATAATATTTTGGCAGCCCCGCGCTGCCCCCAGTGCCGCCTTATTCTGGCTAATAGCCAATGTAACAGAACGCATACTGTCACCTATACCGAAGTTATGCGAAATGCAGGCTAAATTGGTAGGAAAATATATTTAAATATATATTGACAAAATAATAAATATATACTAAATTAAGAAGAGGTAAAATATATATGATAAATAAATATTATATTTTTATAATTATTCTTTGTTTTTCTATGAATATATCAGCACAAGAAGCATCGTCTATTGATGGTATTTGGCGTTATGGTGAGGGCGGATATAGTGAAAGGTTAGGAATGCTTCAAGTAGAAGTTATTTTAACAATTAAAAATGGAAAATATATTTGGATGGAAGAAATGATAAGTGAATCAGGAATATTTTGGTCTTCTGGTAAGAAAG
>Ga0268262_10000160_pt1 | contig 86404 bp, 70 predicted proteins | sample TergutNc150P3_FD_190354 | JGI IMG/M metagenome (GOLD analysis project Ga0268262, IMG submission 190354) | Nasutitermes corniger P3 segment gut microbial community from laboratory colony in Florida, USA - Nc150 P3 (SPAdes) (version 2) | ecosystem: Host-associated > Arthropoda: Insects >...
GGTGGAGCTTGATGCTCGTGCTGTCCAGGGAGATGTGCTCTATCTTGATCCTGACGATCTGCTCCAGTTGCAGTGCTGCGAACACTTTATCAAGGACTCCGCTTTTTGAGCATCTGTTTGCTTTCATGTATATAGAGTCATTTAGCTTGCGGAAAGCATTGCTTTCCTCAAGCTGAACCGGCGGAGCCGCTAGACTGCGATGCAAGCGTAACGAGCGTCCAAAGGACGAGAGTGGAGCGGGTAGCGCAGTCGTATCTCCAGGTTCTTGTATAGCTTCACAGGCTAATCTACTATAGAGTTCCAGTTGCCGAACTCTTTCGGCAGACCTCTCCACTTGCAGCCGTTCTCTGCAATGTACAGCAAGGCGTTCAGGAACTTCAGGTTGTCGTGTTTGACATTCTCCCTTTGCTTGGGTAGTAGGGGCTCGATCCTCTTGAATTCTTCGGCTGTTATTCTCATGCCAAGAAATTAACACGTTCCCAATATAGTGTCAACAGCACATAGGTGCAATGGTCAAGTTCTTCTTCAAAGACATAGTAGGAGACCGTAAACGCTAGCCCCCGACACGGTCTGTGGCTCTTTGCTTTCAAGCACAGGTCATTTTTAATTTTTTCCCTTCAGAAAAAACCTGGCCTACAGTGCTTCCCAAGTTGCAGTAACTTTGAGCGATCATTATTATGGGATCAATTTTTATTGGGTCGGGCTTGGAATTTGTCAAACAATCTTCGTTGGCAAATGCCGCAACAATATCGCCAAAGAACATAGTAAAGCCTCTTATTTCTATCTTGTCGCAAACTTTGCAAAGGAAGTTCAGCGAACACTCTTCTATCATCGGCGCTTGACCTGTGGTATCAAAAAAAGATTTAAATAGTGCGGATTTATCAACATCTTTTCCTGAAACTATGCCACAGTAATCTAATTCTTTTATTAATGCGGTTGATGGAATATTGACGCTGAAATACTTTTTTTTAACAATACTTTCTGTTATATAATGTGTGTTTTTTAATGATACGCACAGCACGGGAGCTAGACAGGCGCATCCTCCAGCGCCAACAGTGGTGTAAGTTGGCTTGTCATCCATCATTGCGCCAATAATCATTGCTGGAAATGGCCCAACTGGTTGATTTTCAATTTTAATTTTTTTCACTTCCTATTTCTCCATGTTTTTTGGCTAATAGGCTATGTCATTCCAATACAGCCGTTACGCCGGGAATGCCCTCCGGTTTTGGGGCAAGAGTTTCGCCGGTTTCATAGAGGACGGCTCTTAATTTTTGTGCAAAGTGAACCTGAAAAACTCCTTTATCAGGGCCGATTTCAAATTCGCCGAAATCCGGGCCAATTATGTCCAGATGACTGGCAATAAAGTAAGTGTGTTTGCCCTGGGAAAGCCCACTCACTAATAGTACCTGGGCTCTTTTTCTCTTCTGTGTTACAGGAACGCGAACTCCGTCAATGGTTAGATCTACTGGCCCAACGATTTTACGTGTGAATTGCATCTGGAGGGTGCCGGGCGGGAGCGGCTTTTGTGGGATAAAGGGCATAAGCGTGGCCGTACAACCAAGCATAACCGTCAAAATGCCGGTCGCCGCAACCCCAATAATTTTTGTTCTTTTCACGCAACCCTCCTGCTGCACTTGCTAATATTGTATTTTACTCAGTTTCGTGACAATTTGATTAACAAAAGGCAAACAGCCCCTTCAACGCCTATATATTAATTTTTGCTTGTATTGTTTGCTTACGGTAGGCAAAGCTTGTCTGCAAGCAAATACTTACTTGGCAGTTCAACCACAAAAAGTTGAACTGCTATACAGAGTGCGATAAAGTGCTGCTCTGTTCCTGTAAATCGTGCGTTCCATGAAAGATCGGCGACTCGACTCATTGATTTGTTTTGTTTGTAGTTTTTCATCATCGCCTTATGCCCAAAGATTCCCAATCCTCCGTTGGATGAAATTTACAGCGCAATCCAGACCAGCTTACGCGCTGAAAGGTTATCCTTTTTGGCCAGGGAATTTGATCCAGCCATTGTCTCATGGCTTTTTGGAGACGCAACCTCTGTTGAACCGTGAGTGCTATGTCAGCGTTAGTCCATGCGCCGCGTTTCCTGGCTTTGACTTCAATCAGGCGCAGTTCATCACCTCTGTTGACCAATAAATCCAATTCGTATCGGCCAAATTTCTGCCGCCACGCGACCAAATCCCAACCGCGCAGCCACAGGAGCCATAGAGTTGCTCGCTCTGCCCAAATTCCGATTCGTCTAGCCCTTTTGCCTCTAACAGATGCTTGGGAACGGGGTGTGTCAGGCGCGGAAACAAATGTCATAATTCACATTGTATAGCCACATGTTCGTCAGTGTATCATTTTGGCGATCCTGCCAAAGGGATGCGAAAACTTGCTGTTAATTGACCCCAGTTTCTGCCGACGCTTTCGTCGTAAAAATGAGACTTCAGCGCAGAAAATGTATGCTTGTATTCCAAGCCGAAAAACCTGCCGAAATAATAGCCAAGGCCGACCGAAAGAGTGGGTGTCAGGCCGGAATATTCGGTATAGCGAACTCCATCTGCGCCAATCATGAACTCTGCGTCTTTCATATTAATTTTATGGACGCCCAGACCGGCGAGCAGATAGAACTTTGAGCCATTCTCCAATGTATGGGCATGATAAATAGCGTCCATCAGCAGACCCACTCGGTCAACGTCCACATTCCTGGGGGAACCGTATGGAATGTCATCATAGCTTTCCATGCCTGTCGTCAGTTCAATTGCGGGTCGTATGGCCCAATGTTTGTCAAATTGGTGTTCATAAAAAATTGAATAGCCCGTGATGCCTAAACGCAGGCCAATCTTGTGTCGGGGAGCGGATTCGAGAACTTCACTTTTTTTGTCTCTATAATTCAGCTTACGCACAGATTCAGCTTTTTGCTGACCGGACATGGGGAACCTGAAAATAATGCTTGATTGAAACCAACTTCTGAGCATGCCTTCTTCATATATGCTTTCTGGGAAAGAATCATCCAGGCGTATGTACCTTTTTAACTCAACACCGATTTTTTTACCTTGGTAACCAATGCCAAGTGATAAAGAAGCTGCCGTATGCCTATCCATCAGACCATTGGATACCGATTCATCTGGAAAGCATGGATCGCTGTTGTCATCGTTATTGTATTTGATGTCGTAGCGATGCGCTCCCATGCCCGCTATCACAAAGAAGCCGGTTCCTATAGGTCGCTTGGAAGAAGTGTAATAGATAAAATCCACCGCCGCGCCAATGCGGCTGACATTCATTATTTCGTTCGTGTCGGCGCGTCCATATATTGAGAACTCTTTGCCATTGGTAAATTCAAGGGCGGAGCGGATTGATAGGTTACGGTTTGATTGGGCTTCATGAAAAGCGGAAAGGGAATAGGCCAGGGGAATAACCCCCACGCCTCCTAGACGCGTACCAATATAGTGCCGCCAAGCCGTATCTTCGGCATGGGCGGCCATTGCGGTAAAAACAAATAAAGCCATGTGAGCGTATTGTATTCCCATACTTCCCCATTGCGTAAATTATACATGAGGCGTACAAAGATTTTGGAAATATACAGAGCCACTTGCAAAAGTCCAGTTTTGCAAGTCCAATTCAGTCTGGAATCATATATATAGGGAGCTTCGGCGGCGCTCAGCGTAATGAACGATGCCAGGTCGTTGCCGGAAAATGGAAATTCAAATACAATAAAAATTGACATTGGCTGAGTGACCGCACAGTAATCACTCTTTTTAGGAACGCAGTTACATTTAGATTTTCATGGACATGACTGATAGGTTGATTTTATTGACTAATGACGATGGCATTTGGTACCCTGGACTTGAAACGCTTGCCGGGGTAGCTTCTGAATTCGGCAGGGTTGTCGTGGTGGCTCCTGATAGAAACAGGTCAGCCATATCGTCCGCCATGTCAGTACACAATATTTTACGTATAGAAAAAATAGCGCCAGACAAGTATTCCTGTGACGGAACGCCTGTGGATTGTGTATTAATGGGAGTCCGCCATGTTCTTGAGAGAACACCGGATTGGATACTGTCTGGAATTAATTGGGGCTACAATCTTGGTGAAGACGTTTTGTATTCCGGCACAGTAGGAGCTGCTTTTGAGGGCTGTCTCCAGGGTGTGAGAAGCGCGGCGTTTTCACTTCACAGAGAGGGAAATTTAGAAGCAACCTCACCGTGGATTAAATATTTTCTGGAAAACTGGGAAAAAATCGAACTGCCGAAAAATAGCATCTGGAACATGAACTTGCCTGAATGTGAACCCAAGGGATTCCGCATGACTACTCAGGATCGACGTAATTACTATGATTTGATGGAGCAGCGCATGGATCCGCGAGGGAAACCTTATTTTTGGATTGGCGGAGATAGCGGCCCTGAATACGCTAAAGGCAAGGGTAGTGACACAGAAGCTGTTTATGATGGATTTGTAAGTCTTACGCCGTTGCACATGGATTTGAGCTGCAGGAAAACCATCTCAAAGCGTTCTGAATTTGACATTGTTTTTAAAAGAACTGGACTTTAACTAAAATATTGGTCAAAATCGCTTCCCCAGGCATTTGCTAGGTCAGGTGAAAATATGGCTTTCAGGAATTATATCCGAGAAATTCCCGACTTCCCAACGCCGGGTGTGGTTTTCAGAGACATCACACCTATTATGGCAGACGCCAAAGCTTTTTCAGAAGCTATAGAAGCCATGTCCGCTCCTGTCAGGACACTGGAGCCTACTCACGTTATGGGTCTTGAATCCAGAGGTTTCATATTTGGAAGTGCGCTTGCTATGCACCTGGAGCTGGGCTTCGTTCCCGCCCGCAGAGTTGGCAAGCTACCGCGCCAAACCATTCAGGAAAAATATGGCTTGGAACAAGAAAATCTCGCGCTGGAAATCCATTCGGATGCTTTCGGCAGCGGCGATAGAGTCTTGATTGTTGATGATGTGCTTGTGACAGGCAGTACCGCCGCTGCGGCTAAACGGCTGGTGGAACGAACAGGCGCACAGCCTGTGGCTCTGACACTGTTTATTGAATTGTCCGAACTTACTGGACGCGAAGCATTGAAAGGGCTTCCGGTTTTCAGCGTCATGCGCTGTTAGAGCGATTGTCTCCATATGTGACCGGTAATTCCAAATAGAACATGCTGCCATTTTCAAGAGCTTCGTACATTGCCGTTCCGCCATGGTCTTCAGCGATCTTTCGGGCGATGGCCAAGCCGATTCCTGTGCCGCGCTGTTTTGTGCTGAAGTATGGCTCAAATAAATGTGCCCTCACTTCTAAGGGTACGCCTGAGCCATTGTCCTGAACAGAAAGTCTCACAGTGCCGCCCGAGAGACTGATCCCCAGCGTAATTTTCCCTCTGTCATGAATTGCATGAATGGCGTTGTCTGTAAAATTTATCAGTGCTCTTTTCACCATGTCACCATCCCAGTTTACTAATATGGGGTGATCGGGCAGAATTAGCTCCAATTCGATTTTTTCCTGATCTGGGTCGTAAAGTGCTTGAATTTGGCGTATTATCTCGCATGCGTCACAAATCGTTGGCTGTGGTAAAGGCAACTGGGCAAAGTGGGTAAAACTATCCACTAATCGCGCAAGGCTCTCCACTTCGGTAAGAATTGTCTCCGCGCCTTCAGAAACAGCCTGAGGTTCCAATCGGCCATCTCTAACTCTGCGAACCAGCCTTTGTGCGGTTAGTTTTATTGGCGTTAATGGGTTTTTGACTTCGTGGGCCATTCTGCGGGCAACTTCCTGCCATGCGGCGCGCTTTTCAGCTTGGGCAAGAAGGCTCAAGTCCTCTAACACCGCTAATCCTCCGCCTCCAGTGAGGGGAACAAGCATAGCCTTTACAGGCCGCCCCTTTCCTTCGCTTCCTATTCGCAGATCTTCCTGTCGTGATTTTCCCGTCTGACAGACCCGATCCAACATGTTCGGCAAATTCCCTAAACGAGAACGCCATGCGGGGTCGCCCCAATAATTTCTTTCCGCATCAAACGGCTCCATGTCAAGCCAGGATTGGGTCATTTTATTAAAAGTACGCAATCGTCCATCCGGGGATATGGAAATCACGCCCACAGGCAATGCCTCCAGCAGTTCGTTCAAATAAGCTCTATGTCGATCTATTCGTTGGGTGTGCCGTTTGATCTCCTCGTTACCGGCCCTCAGATCACGTGTCATTGCGTTAAAACTGCGCGATAAAAAAGCCAGCTCGTCTTCACCTTCTTCAGGCAACGCAACCTCAAGGTCTCCCATTCCAACGCGCTTGGCCGCTTTTGCAAGTGCCCGTATAGGCTCGGCTATGGTTCTGGACAATGTAAGTCCTGTCCAAACAGCAGCAAAAATAGTGAGAAGTGTCATAAAAAGTAATACATTGTCAGTAAAGTCAACGAGTGTATCCGAGAAACGTTTTATCTGCTGGGCCTCTTCCTGCCGCCTTTCAAGCCTTGCCAGACTATCTTGTACATTTCTGCCAACAAGACGCCCGATGACCCAATCCCCATTACGCCCCAAGTACCAAGTACCATCCGCACCGACATCAATTGCCCAGGCTTCGCTGTCACGAGGCAAGACTGGAGGTGACATAGCATTTTTGACTGCTATCTGGCTTGAGTTGGAAGAAAAGTCCAAATCAAACTCTGATAAAACCTGTTGTGGTGAGTGATTGAGTTTGGCCACACTTTTGGCCTCCCAACGGAGCCTTGCCAACAGACTGTCTTTGTACAAGCGTGAGATTTCTCCGCCATCCCTTATAAGACGGTCTGTTTCGGGCGCAAACCATCGCTCAATATTTTTCAGAACAAATGGGCGTCCCATGGTAAAAAGCATCGCGCTCGGTAATATACCCACGGCCAAAAAAGCAACTACCAGCTTGGTGCGGATTCTGGAGCCAAGAATTCCATGACGCCGCTCAAAATATATCTTGGCAAGCGCTCTGACCGCTATAAAAACGATTAGCGCGATAACTAAAGTATTGGCCAAACCCAGGGCCAATAGCCCACCCCAGCGACTGACACCTAAAACACTTTCTTCGGAATAACTGAGCAGTCTGTATAGCTTGAAAAATGTATAGCTTAGCGCCGCCAGCCCAGCCGCCAAGTACAAGCGGATTAGTTCTTGGTTCAGTTTTTTATCACGTTTAGGTTTCATCGCGGCCATTAATTTAGGGTACCTTGAATTAGGGATTGAGGTTGCGTACAAATGGAATTATCCGGTAACATTAAGAAACGGCAAAACGAATTAATCGCAATAATAGGAAACGAAGGAGTTTGGATTGAGTCAGATTTCGATGGTCAAAAATTCCCTGTCATTATCAGAGAATTTTGGACTTCCAGACAGAGGCAGGCATCCAGTTTACACGAGATAAGCTATAGGGCGTGTTATAAGCCTCAGTTGCCTCGCTTTTTTATTGAAAGACTGACTATTCCTGATGATCTGATCTATGACCCTTTTGGAGGACGCGGCACAACAGTCATTGAGGCCGCTCTGTTGAAACGGAGAGTAATTTCAAACGACATCAACCCATTGAGCCAAATGCTTGCCCAACCGCGATTGACACCGCCATCGCAGGATGCCATAATTGAGCGGCTTGCTAGCATTCCGAGAATTACAAATGAACGTTGTAACCTTGGAATGTTTTTCCACCATGATACAGAAAAAGAAATCAGAGCCATGCGTTACTGGTTTTCGAAACGCCAAAAGTCAGGTGAGTTCGACCACATAGACGCCTGGATCAGAATGACGGCCACAAACCGACTCACGGGACACAGCCCAGGGTTTTTCAGCGTTTACACACTACCCCCAAATCAAGCTGTGACGTGCGAAACCCAAATAGGATTAAATAAAAAACACAATCAAAGACCGGAATACCGCGATACACATGCTCTTATCATAAGAAAAAGCCGGCTACTTTTGAAATCCCTCACTGATCAAGAACAAAGCAACTTGCGGCTCGTCTCTGAAACCGCGCGCTTTTTGACTTGTGACGCAGGATATACGCACGAAATTCAATCAGGTACAATCTCATTGACAGTCACGTCCCCACCGTTTCTGAATATAGTTCAGTATAAAAAGGACAACTGGTTGAGGTGCTGGTTTTGCGGATTAGATGCCGAATCTATAGGGAAAGGTATCACTATGGCTAGTAATATCAATTCGTGGTCTGAATCCATGTCCGGCGTATTTAAAGAACTATTTCGCATTACAAAATCAGATGGGCACGTGGCTTTTGAAGTGGGAGAAATTAAAAATGGCTCCATAAAACTGGAGGAAATAATACTTCCCTTGGGTCTCAGCGCCGGATTTGACGCTATGGGAATTATAATTAACGCTCAGATTTTTACAAAAACTGCAAATATATGGGGAGTGGCTAATAATTCAAAAGGAACAAACTCTAATCGCATTGTTTTATTTAAAAAACGCTCAAGCCTATCCTAAACTACATTGGTATAGTAAATCGTAAGAATACCATTGGAGGTATCATGGCTCGTGTGCTTGTGGTTGACGACAGCGGCGAAACGTGCGACTTGTTGGAAATCCTGCTACAACAGACAAATACCCTCAAAGAGATTGAAGTATTTAAAGCGACGCAGCCTGAAGACGCTATTGAGCTTTTGGAAAGCGGTTCTTTTGACTTGATGCTTTCAGACATAAATTTGGAGGCTAATCAGGATGGTCTTGATCTTCTGAGGATTGCCAAACCACTTGGCGTGGAGACTATCCTGTTGACAGGTTTTGGGACTATCGAAAAAGCTCTGGAAGCTGTGCGCGAAGGCGCGTTTGATTTTATTTCCAAGCCTTGGAACAACGAAGAGCTGAAATCGCTTGTCAGACGCGCCTTGTCACGGCGAGAACATGAAAGGAGCGACATACCGGCCAAATCTCACGCCCCGCAGAGCGTCATGATAGGCTCCAGCACCCAGATGATGGAGGTATATAAAACAATCGCATCATTACAAGACAGTAAAAGCACAGTTTTAATTGTAGGCGAGAGCGGTACTGGAAAAGAACTTGTGGCCCGCACTATTTATCAGAGCAGTAATAGAAAAGACCGCCCATTTATAACTGTCAACTGCGGTTCATTGACAGAAACGCTGTTGGAGTCGGAACTGTTCGGACATGTCAAAGGAGCTTTTACAGGAGCGATTAACGATAAAAAAGGTCTTTTTGAAGAAGCTCATGGGGGAACAATATTTCTTGATGAAATAGGAGAAATAAGTCCAAGTTTTCAGATTCGTCTGCTCAGAGTTTTACAAGAAGGCGAAGTCAGAAAAGTGGGCGGAAACAAAGCTGTGTTTGTGGATGTCCGCGTGATTGCCGCCACAAATAAAGATTTGTTTCTATTGGTTAAAGAGAGAAAGTTCAGAGAGGATCTTTACTATCGCTTAAATGTCGTTGAAATCAAAATACCACCCGTACGCGAAAGATATTCAAAAGAAATAAACACAAACAAAATAATTTCTGATATTCCATTGTTGATTGATTTTTTTCTTGAAGAAGCGCATCGCAAAGACGCCCAACGCTATCGCATACGTGCTGACGCTATGGATTTACTGATAAATTACAGTTGGCCGGGGAACGTGAGAGAGATCGCCAATGTATTGGAACATATAACACAACTCAGCAGGGGACGTCAGATCACACCAGAGGATCTGCCGGAAAAAGTCAGGAATAATTTTGCTGCGGACAACATATCAAATTTTAAGCCCCAGACACCTCTGACTGAACTCATAGAGGGCTGGGATCATCTGCCAACTCTGGAAGAAATTGAGCGGCGCTATATTCAAGTACTGCTGAAACACGAACCCCGCAAAGGTAGAATTGCGGAGATACTGGGCAAAGACCGTACCACGCTCTACAGAAGACTTCGCGACCTAGGCCTGAACTATACGCCTGACAGCGCATCATGATATTCAGCCAGTTGCAGACAATCCCATAAAAAAATGTATTTTTGTTTGGCAAATTTTTTAGAACGGACACTGGCAATATAGCAATTCTACTTATAATAGTCCATTCCACAGTGTTCAATCCAGCCCACAATCATCTCGACACTTGCTATCCGCTACTGTCTGAATGGCAGACCTATTTGAAGACAGCGTAGCCAAGCAACCGTCAGAAAAACTCCTTGATATAGCAGTTCATCTATAAATAGTTAAACTGCCATATTGCCAATCAACTAAAAAAATGGGAACTACATATTTAATTCCCCACATACTATAGCAATTTTAGATGGCGTAGTCCATTCTCATGACTTCTGAATCCAATTTTATCAATATGTTTTGCATGAATGTATTGCACATTTTGGACTACGAAAACTAAAACTGCTATAACCCAACTAAAATCATTCATCAGGAGGAAACATGAAAAAACAAACTTGAACACGAACAATCAAAACAAATAATAAATTATTAATGCAAGCAATATTTCTGTAATCACAGAAATACTGGCAGTTACATAAAAGGGGAATCAAGTAAGTAATTCCCAAAAAGATCCTGCTACCCCACAATACTCATCTGGCTACATTTATTCATTTTATGTAGAATAGCCCATTTATACAGAATTGATTTAATTACTTATAACACCACCTGCTGGAAAAACAAGAAAACCTTTGTAAATTCATGTATTGCGTTTAGCCTGAATATATTGGAAGGATTTTACTATGACCTTTGACCCAAACCAATTCGACAGCGCTGAGATATACGGTGGGTTTTGTCATGACCCAATGGCTCATTTAGGATGCCATGTTTGGAAAGACGGGTTGTTTTTCAGGACGTTTCAGCCAAACGTGGATCGCGTGACTCTGATTGACGCTCGAAATGATGCTGTATTAGCCGACTTGAAGCGTACGGACACTGAAGGCGTTTTTGAAACGCATCTGTCCGCTCAATCGGAGTTTTTTCCATACAGATATCGCATGACTTCGGGTTCCCATTCATGGGAGCTGGAAGACCCGTACTCGTTTGGCCCTGTTCTAGGTGATCTGGATCGCTACTTGATGGGCGAGGGAAATCACATGGAGGCATACCGGAAGTTGGGTGCTCATCCGTGCAAAAAAGATGGGGTCGAAGGTGTTGCGTTTGCTCTTTGGGCGCCCAACGCCAGACGGGTTTCCGTTGTCGGCAATTTTAATCACTGGGATGGCAGATGCCATTTGATGCAGCAATACGCTATGAATGGCATTTGGGAATTATTTATCCCCCGCTTGGTTCCTGGCGATATGTACAAGTTTGAAATTCAGGGATTGAACGGCGATTTGCTGCCGTTGAAGTCAGACCCTCTTGCTTTCCGCAGCGAATTAGCGCCAAATTGCGCCAGCATAGTACACGGATTGACTGAATTTGAATGGCGGGATGAAGATTGGATGAAGAACCGCTATAAACACAATTCACACAAAGCTCCGGTCAGTGTTTTTGAAGTGCATTTGGGGTCGTGGCGGCGTAAAGATGATGGTTCTTTCTTGTCATATCTTGAACTGGCCGATCAGTTGATCCCGTACGTAAAGGAGCTGGGTTACACGCACATTCAACTGCTTCCGATATCTGAGCATCCTTTTTACGCTTCGTGGGGTTATCAGCCTCTGGGCATATTTGCGCCCACGAGCCGCTATGGGAAGCCTGATGATTTCAAAGCGTTTGTCAATGCCGCTCATAAAGCCGGGTTGGGCGTCTTTCTGGATTGGGTTCCAGCCCATTTTCCAGAGGACTCTCACGGTTTGTCGTTTTTCGATGGGACTCATTTGTACGAACACGCGGATCCCCGTCAGGGACGCCACCAGGATTGGGGAACATTAATCTACAACTTCGGTCGTGATGAAGTCCGCAATTATCTTATTGCTAACGCTTTGTTCTGGCTGGATCAGTTTCATGTTGACGGCCTTCGCGTTGACGCTGTGGCTTCAATGCTATACCTGAACTACAGCCGCAAAGAGGGGGAATGGATACCCAATCGCTATGGCGGGAAAGAAAATCTGGAATCCATAATGTTTTTGCGGCGTCTGAATGAGGTTGTCTATAGCAGGTTCCCGGACATCATGATGATTGCGGAGGAGAGCACCGCCTGGCCTGGAGTGAGCCGCCCTACCGCATGGGGAGGTCTGGGGTTTGGACTCAAGTGGGATATGGGCTGGATGCACGACACGCTGCGCTATCTGGGACGCCACATGCTCCACCGTCGTTGGCATCACAATGAGATTACTTTCTCAATGCTATATCGCAACGCTGAAAATTTTGTGCTGCCCCTCAGCCACGATGAAGTTGTTCATGGCAAGAAGAGTCTGCTGTGGCGAATGCCAGGGAGCAGAGAAGAACAGTTTGCCAATCTCCGTCTGCTCTACGCTTGGCAATTCGCTCTGAGCGGTAAAAAAATGCTCTTTATGGGTGGCGAATTTGCCCAGGATCGTGAGTGGAATCATAACTGCGCGCTAGACTGGTATTTGTTGCAATATGCGCCTCATCAGGGCATCACGAATTTAGTCCGTGACTTGAACAGTTTGTACAAAAGTGAATTGTCTCTCTATGAAGGCGATTGCGAGCCGGGCGGCTTCCGCTGGATAGATTGCGCCGACTATAGAAATAATGTTTTGGCCTTATCCCGTCATGATTTAGAAGGGCGTCCCGGTATTGTGGTTGTTCTGAATCTATCCGGTTCACTCAGGGACAATTACCGTGTGGGCGTTCCAGAGTCGGGTGTTTATAAAGAAGTTCTCAATACGGACAGTGCGTACTACGGCGGTTGGAACCATGGGAATTTGGGAGAAATTGAAACTGAAAATATCCCTACCCATAATCATCAGCAAAGTCTGAGGATGACGCTTCCGCCGCTTTCAGCATTGTTTTTGAAGCTTACTAAACATTGAGTAGAGTCAAAAAAACGAAAAAATGTAGGTTGCGCGCTGCTTTTCAAGTTTGTTGAAATTACTTTTCCGGTTCTTGCTTTACAAAAAAACTCTGGAGTAATGTAAATGTTGTTTATGCTGATTTTAAGATTGTGTTGATTTTGGATTGATTAGTTATACAATGGTTTTTCAAGCTGTGTTGCAATATTGTAATCTGACTTGTTGCACTTCGCACACTGTCGGGCACACGTTTCCAACATGAAAAATTTACGGGAGATTTCATGGAATCAATTCAAGACAAATTGATGAAGCTGACACAAAACCTGTGGTGGACTTGGCGTCCAGAAATTCGCGCGCTCTTTAGGGATATTGATCCCAACCTCTACAACAGGGTGCACAGGAATCCCCTGAGAGTTATCAATTCTGTTGATCCAGCATTTTTGGAGAACCGCACCACCGAAGCAGATATTGTTATACGTACCGAAAGGGCGCTAAGGCAACTGGAGGAATATATCAACCCCATAGCTACCTGGGGGATGATGCATGCCGAGGCTCTCAATGCGCGGCCTGTAGCTTATTTCTGCGCCGAATTCGGAATACACGAAAGTCTGCCGATATATTCCGGCGGATTGGGCATCCTCGCGGGGGATCACTTGAAAGGCGCGTCCAACCTGGGCGTTCCCCTTGTTGGTGTCAGCCTTCTCTATCATCAGGGATACACTACGCAGGAATTGGATGAAACTTTCTGGCAGCATGATGTCAGCGAACCTTACGCATTGGAAGACCTTCCTATAACTTTTGCCAAAGATGACAAAGGGAATTTTTTGACTGTTCCTTTAGAACTTCCGGGCAGAACCATTTACGCCCGCATTTTGGAAGTGCCTGTAGGGCGCGTACGATTGATCTTACTGGATGCCCGCGACCCCAGAAATTCCGAGGAAGACCAAAGATTGACAGCCCGCCTTTACGGCGGCGACCAACACACACGCATTCAGCAGGAATTGCTCTTGGGTGTTGGCGGTAGCCGTGCGCTACGCGCCCTTGGCATAAATGCCAGCGTTTATCACTTGAATGAGGGGCACTGCGCGTTTGCCGTTTTAGAACGCGCCATGTGGCGAGTTAAAAATGACGGGCTGGATCCGCATCTTGCTCTTAAGGAAAGCGCCCAGGCTACGGTATTTACAACACATACGCCGGTTGACGCGGGACACGACCGTTTCCCCGCCGATCTTGCCAATGAATACCTTAAACCACTGGCGGATGGTCTTGGACTCAGCATTGAGGAAGTTCTGGGATTTGGCCGCGTGGAGCCGGAAAATTTGGGCAGTCCCTTTATGCCAACTGTTTTGGCCTTAAAACACAGCCGCCGCGCCAATGGTGTAGCAGCGCTCCATGGTGTGGTAAGCCGCAGGATGTGGCACTGTTTGTGGCCTGACAGAACTGAAACGGACGTGCCTATTGGTCATATAACGAATGGCGTGCACGTTCCAACCTGGTTGGCCGCTGAAATAGACCAGCTTTACAGGATGCACTTTGGAACGAATTGGACTGAAAATATCGTCAAGCCGGAAATGTGGCTTAAAATTGAAGAAATTGATCCTGCCGAAATTTGGGAAGTCAAGCAGGTGCTGAAATCACGTATGATCCGCTTTGTGCGTGAAAAAGCCATGAGCAAAGCCGAGCGTTTGGGCAAACCCAATCCAGATTTGGCGCTGTTTGACCCGAACACTCTTACGATCGGCTTTGCCCGCCGATTTGTCACATACAAGCGGCCGGATCTGCTGTTCCGCGACTTGGACAGGTTAGACCGTTTGGTCAACAATCCAGTCATGCCGCTAAATCTAATTTTCGCAGGCCGTTCACACCCGGCGGATAATCCTGGTAAGGAAATTATCAAGCGGGTTGGACATATGATTGAAGACCCCAGATTCAAAAACCGTATCGTGTTTGTGGAAAACTACAACATGAACGTAGGAAGAAACTTGTATCAGGGCATTGACGGTTGGCTCAATTGTCCTCGTCGTCCGCTGGAAGCCTGTGGTACAAGCGGTATGAAGGTTGTTATGAACGGCGGTCTGCATATCTCTATCCTGGATGGCTGGTGGGCGGAGGCATTTGATGGAGAAAATGGTTTTGCCATTGGTAACGGAGAAATCCATGCCAATCAGGAAATTCAAGATCAGCGCGACTATGAGGCGCTATTCAAACTGTTGGAAGAAGTCGTTGTTCCTATGTATTACGAGCGAGACGAACGGAGCGGAATCCCAACCCGCTGGATTCGGAGAATGAAACGCTCGATCCGAACGCTATCCTGGCGCTTTAACGCCGACCGTATGCTGATGGATTATGTCCGCCATAATTACTTGCCCGCTGCCGGAGCAAATAACGCGCAAATGCCATCGCCATAATATACGGACAAAAGGCCTGAAAAACAGACTGTGTTCTGTTTTTCAGGCCTTTTGATATGGAATATTAAGGTAAACTATAGCGCAAAGGACATAACATGATTGAACGTGCTTACTATCCGCCGATTGTCATTGAAGAGACCCCAAAAGGCGAGCGTAGCTATGATATTTATTCTCGACTGCTCAAAGACAACATAATTTTTATAGGCACTGCCATTGACGATGCGGTTGCTAACGCCGTTGTCGCCCAGATGCTGTTTCTGGAATCCGAAGACCCCGACAAAGACATTCAGATATACATCAATTCCCCTGGAGGCGTCATAACATCCGGTCTGGCGATTTATGACACGATGCAGTTTGTTAAAAACGATATAGTCACATATTGCATAGGCCAATGCTCTTCAATGGCGGCGGTGCTTTTAGCTGCCGGCACTAAAGGCAAGCGATTTGCCCTGCCCAATGGGCGGATAATGATACACCAGCCTTCCGGCGGCGCTCAGGGCCAAGCGTCTGACATAGAAATCACTTTCAAAGAAATACAAAGATTAAAAGAAATGCTTGCCAATCTCATGTCGGATCATACCGGTCAGACAGCCAAGAAACTTATAAAGGATATGGATAGAGATTATTTCATGGATCCGAAAGAAGCCTTGGCATATGGGCTTATTGACCGGGTTCTTACAGAAAGACCGTCTTAAACATTTTTATATAGCCCTTCGTAGTCCCCAGTGTCCGCCTTGAAAAGGCAAATTTTTGAGGAGTACTGAAATGACCGGCGCCATATCTAACAACTTCGAGCAGGTTGAAAAAATTCCGCTCTATGTTCCCGGGAAACCCATTCAAGAAGTGAAACGGGAGTTTGGACTGGAACACATTGTCAAACTTGCCTCTAACGAAAATCCATGGGGACCGACGTCCGCTGTAAAAGAAAGATTATTAAAGGCCATCAACGGTAGTGATGACGAAGGCGCTGGTTTTTATCCGGTTTCCGATGGTTTTTATTTACGTAAAGCTATCGCCGAGTATTGCGGTGTTAATCTGAATCAAGTGCTCCTTGGCAACGGCAGCGCCGAAATCATTGAAATGGCCGCAAAGGCGTGCTTTATCTCTGGCGGTAGCGCAGTAATTCCCCGCCATAGTTTTGCCATTGGCGGCATTGCCACACAGACAGCGGGGGGGCGCGTAATAGAAACTCACGCTACGGCCACCGAAGTTGACGTGGACGCAATTTTGAAAGCCGTTCAGCCTGACACTAGAATGGTCTATCTAGCCAACGCGAATAATCCTACAGGTGTTCAAATTGAGCGGGACGGAATCGCCCGCTTGGTTAAAGAAATTCGCGGTGATATTTTAGTTGTTGTTGACCAGGCCTATGCGGAATACTCAAATCCGGGCCAATTCCCCGATGCCGCCGACTTCCTGGGCGAACGTGAAAATTTGCTTGTTCTTCATACTTTCTCAAAAATATATGCCTTGGCCGCCTTGCGAATGGGATACGGACTTGGCAACGAGCGCGTTATCTCGCTGCTGGAACGTGTCAGGAGTCCGTTCAACACCAATCACCTCGCCCAGGTCGCCGCTGAAGTAGCTGTAAAGGATTTGGAATTTGTCTCTTTCTGCCGCGATAAAAACCAGCAAGCACGCGATGCTTTCTTCGTTGAAGCAAAAAAGCATCGTTGCACGGCATCAGGCAACGCGGGCAACTTCGTACTGTTGGAGACCGCCATTCCAGCCCAGGATTTTTTCCGCGACCTACTGAAGAAATCCGTCATTATCCGCCCCATGCATGGATATGGACTTCCATACCACATGCGCGTCAGCTTGGGACGCCCTGAAGAAATGGAAGCATTCTGGACGGCGGCTGCCCCAATGCTGGACGGCGGTCACTAGGTTCATTTTTAAGAGGAATTACATGGCTGTCAAATGTGGCATTGTAGGATTACCGGGAGTCGGCAAATCCGTATTATTCAACGCAATGACAAAAGGCAGCGCCGCAAGCGGCAACTTTTTGTTTTGCACTACATCGGCCACTACCGGAGTTGTTGACGTGCCTGACGCCAGGTTGCTGAAACTGGCCGAAATAGTAAACCCTCAAAAAATCGTACACGCCACCCAAGAATTTGTGGACATACCCGGCTTGGTAAGAGGCTCAAGTAAAGGCGAGGGTCTTGGCAATAACTTTTTGGCGGACATCCGCGACATGAACGCCATTGTTCAGGTTGTCCGATGCTTTGAAAACCCCGACATACCGCATGCAGAGATCACACTTGACGCAATGAGGGACATCGAAATTGTTGACATGGAACTCATCATCAAAGACATGGAAGTAGTAGAAAAATCTCTTGAGCGTCATCAGAAAACAGCCCGATCCGGCAACAAAGAAAGCCAAATTATGGCGGCCACTCTAGAAAAAATTTTATCGGCTCTCAATGACGGCAAATGGGTTTCCACAGTTAATTTGGATAAAGATGAACTGTTTTCGCTTAAAAGTTACTGTCTCCTGACACAAAAACCAATGTTGCTGGTGGGGAATATTGACGAAAAAAACATACCGAATCCTTCAAGCAACTCACACTATGCCGCACTTGAAAAAGCCGCTGCGGAAAGAGGAATACCGGTAATACCCATTTGTGCCAGACTTGAAGCAGACCTTGCCCAAATGGAAGCCGACGACCAGGCTATGTTTATGAATGAGGCCGGACTCAGCGAACCAAGCCTGACGCGCTTTATAAGAGCCAGTTTTGCGCTGCTGAACTTACAGACATACTTTACTGCTGGCCCAAAAGAAGTGCGCGCATGGACTATTCCCATAGGCGCGACTGCCCCCCAAGCCGCAGGCGTCATACACAGCGACTTTGAACGCGGCTTTATACGCGCCAAAGTAATTTCATTTGACGACTTCGTGGCCTACGGCGGCGAACACGGCGCAAAAGAAGCTGGCAAACAGCGCCAAGAAGGTAAGAATTACATCGTTAAGGACAGCGATGTAGTAGAGTTCCTGTTTAACGTGTAGAACTGCTATAGCTTCTGCAAACACTTCACGCTGAAATCTCCGCGGAATGATTCAATAGCTTCGCATGCGGCCAGGGCGGCGTTCATATTTGTCAAGCATGGGATTTTGAGCCTCAGAGACTCTCTTCTGATGGCGCTCTCGTCATAGAAAGCGTTTCTGCCTTTAGGCGTATTTATCACCCATTGAACTTCGCCGTTTTTCAATAAGTCAATGGTATTAGGTCTGCCTTCCATAACCTTTTGCACACGGCGGATTTTGATGCCCATTGTCTCTACAAGACATTTAGCAGTACCTTCTGTTCCGCACAGGCCAAATCCCAGGTTAATCAATTTTTTGGCAAGTTCCGGCAGGTGGTGTTTGTCATGGTCATTGACGGAAAGGAATACCGTACCGGATGCCGGCAGGGGTATTCCAGACGCAAGTAGCGCCTTTGCGTATGCCTCGCCAAAGCTCTCGCCAATTCCCATTACTTCACCCGTGGATTTCATTTCCGGCCCCAGCACCGGGTCAACGCCGGGGAATTTTGAAAACGGGAACACCACACCCTTAACAGCAACGCCTATTGGTGAACCATCCCTGACTCCCTGTTCCTTTAAACTCTGGCCAAGGCCGATTCGCGCCGCATAACCAGCCCAGTTCTGGCCAGTAGCTTTGCTGATGAATGGAACTGTCCTGCTGGCCCTTGGGTTGGCCTCAAGGCAGTAAGCAACGCCATCCTTAATGGCCCATTGAAAATTGATTAAACCCCTGACGCCTATAGCCAGAGCCAAGCTCCGGCATTTTTCCTTGATGCTCTCAATTAAGTCTTGATTAACTCCCAACGGAGGGAATACAGCAAAACTATCCCCGGAATGTACGCCAGCTTCTTCAATATGGGCCATAACTCCGGCAATGGCTGTACTTTCACCATCGCACACGAGGTCAACATCCAATTCCTGAGCCGCATCCAAATAACGGTCTATCAGGACGGGCTGATCTTCGCTGACCATCGTCGCTTCACGCATGTATTCCTCAAGGTCGGCATCATCAAAGACAACGGCCATTGCTCTGCCGCCAAGTACAAAACTTGGGCGAACCATGACTGGATAACTCACGCGCTGAGCTACTTCCCTGGCCTCTTCAAAGCTGAAAGCTGTTCCCCACGGCGCAACCGGAATTTTGAGCCTTTCCAAGACTTGTCCAAATCTTTCACGGTCTTCAGCGTCAATGATCGCCTGATGTGGTGTACCCAGGAGTGGCACTCCAACTTCAAAGAGTCTGGCTGCCAATTTTAACGGAGTCTGACCACCAAACTGAGTAAACACGCCTAGTAGCTTGCCGGTTGCAGATTCGCGGTCAACGATTGATTTCACCGATTCAAAGATCAGGGGTTCAAAGTAAAGGCGATCCGAGGTGTCAAAATCCGTGCTGACAGTTTCGGGATTACAATTCAGCATAATGGCTTCTACACCGCTAGATCGGATGGCCTCAACAGCCTGCACGCAGCAACAGTCAAATTCCACACCCTGGCCGATGCGGTTTGGACCGGAGCCAAGGACTATGGCCTTGGCTCTGTCCGTAGGAGGCGCTTCGGATTCATAGTCCCAAGTCTGGTAGAGATATGGAGTTTCAGCAGCAAATTCGCCAGCACATGTATCCACGCGCTTAACCACAGGCATAATGCCTGCCTCAATACGTTTGGCTTCCACGCTTGGTTCCTGACTGTTTGTAAAGGAGGCTATCTGGGCGTCAGAGAACCCTGCGCGCTTGGCGCACTCCAGTATTTCAGGCGGGAGGCGTTCTAGATCAAATCCGCGCAAGCGTCCTTCCAGGGCCAAGATGCAATTCATCTCAGTTAAAAACCATTGACTGATTTTTGTGCGGCGATTCAGTTCTTCCACAGTGTATCCAGCCTTGAGGGCCTGATATACCCAGAAAACTCTTTTTGGCCCCGGTGTTTGCAGATGCTCGGAAAGGCGGTTCATATCCAGCATACCGTCCATAGCGCCTGAAAGTCCCGGATGGCCTTCTTCCAGACTCCTCAAGCCCTTTTGAAGCGCCTCCTGGAAGCTCCTGCCTATAGCCATCACCTCGCCAACGCTCTTCATCTGAGTGCCAAGCGTCTTATCGGCCATCGGGAATTTCTCAAAGGTAAAACGTGGTATTTTTACAACCACATAGTCAATTACAGGCTCAAAGGCTGCTTTGGTACGGCGTGTTATAGCGTTTGGCAGTTCCCAAAGCCTATAGCCCAAGGCCAGCTTGGTTGCCACCCAAGCTATCGGAAAACCCGTTGCCTTAGATGCCAGCGCGGAGCTACGGCTGACTCTTGGGTTCATTTCCACAACAATTAAGCGATCCTGGGCAGGATGCAGGGCGAACTGGATATTGGAACCGCCTGTTTCAACTCCCACACCGCGAATCACTTTGAGCGCAGCATTGCGCATTTTTTGATACTCGGGGTCTGTCAGCGTAAGAGCCGGCGCTATTGTAATGGAATCGCCCGTGTGTATCCCCATTGGGTCCATATTTTCGATGGAGCAAATGATCTCAACATTGTCATCAAGGTCACGGACTACCTCAAGTTCAAATTCTTTCCACCCCAGAATGGACTCCTCCACCAGAACCTGCCTGATTGGACTCAAATCCAGTCCCCTCTGGACAATGGTTTCAAACTCCTCAATATTGTAGGCGATGCCGCCCCCACTGCCGCCCAAAGTGAAAGATGGCCTAAGAATAGCCGGGAAACCGGTTTGTTTTACAATTTCCCACGCCTCCTCCATAGAATTGGCAAATCCTCCTCTACACGTCTCCAGCCCCAGTTCATCCATCAGGACTTTAAACTTTTCTCTGTCCTCACCGCGCTCTATGGCTTCAGGCTGAGCGCCGATAAGCGATACACCATGTTCTTTCAATAAACCTGATTTATAGGCCGCCATGGCTAAGTTCAGAGCTGTCTGACCACCCACGGTAGGCAGAATAGCATCTGGTTTTTCCTGTTCAATGACCTTTTGCAATATGTTAATAGTCAATGGCTCAATGTACGTAGCGTCAGCCCTAGAGGGATCAGTCATAATTGACGCCGGGTTGGAGTTGAGCAAAATGGTGCGTATGTTTTCTTCCCGCAAAGCCTTTAGCGCCTGCGTACCCGAATAGTCGAATTCACATGCCTGCCCAATGACAATAGGTCCGGAACCAAGGACGAGTACGGAAGATATGTCTGTGCGTTTAGGCATATATCACCGCGACATCATTTCAGCAAATTTAATAAACGCGCCTCTGGCATCGTGCGGCCCCGGGCTGGCTTCCGGGTGGTGCTGGATGCTAAATACTGGAAGATTCTTATGCCTCATACCCTCAACAGTGCCATCTGACAGATGGCGGTGCGTTACTTCGAGTTCATCAGGCAAACTATTTTCGTCAACAGCAAAGCCGTGGTTTTGAGCTGTGATTTCAATTCGTTTGGTATCCAGGTCAATCACGGGTTGATTGGCTCCGCGATGACCAAATGGGAGTTTGAAAGTCGAACCGCCCATGGCACGAGCGAGAAGTTGATGCCCCAGGCAAATGCCGAATATTGGCTTATGACCGATTATTTTGGCGACTTCTCGTTGTATTGATGGCAGAGCCGATGGATCACCGGGGCCATTACTCAAGAAAACACCATCAAAGCGCTGTGCAATGAACTCATCCGCAGGTGTGTCCCAGGGAAAAATTTCAAGGCTCATTCCTGCAAAATGCAACAGTTTGAGTATTGATGTCTTAACGCCCCCGTCCAATACAGCAACTCGAAACTTTGCGTCAGGATTTGACATTTCCCAACGTTCCTTACAACTGACAGCCGCGCAAAGACCCTGTCCCGCCATCTCCGGTAATGTGGAAGCTCTTTTCGCACCATCCTCAAGGCTACCATCCGCTTCTGTCCAAATAATCGCCGGTTGCGCCCCTTTGTCGCGTATGTGCAGTGTGAGCGCCCTGGTATCCAAGTCAGTCATTATGGGTACTTGATGATTTCGCAGCCAGACAGCGACATCTGATTCAGAAAAAACATGATCCGGCACAGAGGTCAAGCGGCGGCAGAGCAGACCCTTTGCCCGGGGGTGATCAGATTCTTGAAGGTTTCGATGTATTCCATATATTCCTTGCTCAGGAAAAGTCATCGTAACCAACTGCCCATAAAAACTCGGATCTGTGAGTATCTCCTGGTAGCCGGTCATTGAGGTTGTAAACACAGCCTCGCCGCTGCCACCAAAACCCAAAGGTGAACACCCCCTAAAGACAGTTCCGTCCTTTAGAATGAGGTGTGCCCGCATGTGTCCCCCGCCGTTAAGTCCGCATGATAGACTTGATGGAGTTTATCTAAGTACCACGTTAAATTACAGGATTGAAAATTTGGAATGCAACGTGTATAATAATTTTTTTTAAAATGGGATTGTTGCGCTTGAAATCACTAAACAATAGGATGCCGCGATGTCTGAGTTAAGCGTTAAATCCAAAACCCTGATTGATCAAGAAAACCAATACGGCGCTCACAACTATCACCCCTTGGACGTGGTCTGTTCCAGAGGCGAGGGCGTATTTCTCTATGACGTTGACGGCAACAAGTACATGGATTTCCTGGCGGCCTACAGCGCCGTCAATCAAGGACATAACCATCCATACATAGCCGAGGCAATGATTCGGCAAATTCGCAAATTGGCTCTGACCAGCCGCGCTTTCAGAAATGACGCCTTCCCGCCGCTGCTTGAGAAATTATGCAAACTGACAGGCTTTGACAAAGCCCTGATGATGAACTCCGGCGCGGAAGCAGTTGAAACGGCAATCAAGGCAATCCGCAAATGGGCCTACGATGTAAAAGGCATTGAATATCCGAAAGCAGAAATCATAGTGGCGGACGGCAATTTTCATGGACGCACCACCACAATCATCGGCTTCAGCACCGACTCTGACAGCAATGGCGGATTTGGCCCATTTACCCCGGGTTTTAAAATAGTCCCCTATGGCGACCTAGATGCAGTAGAGAGATCGCTCACACCCAACACAGCCGCGATTTTTATGGAACCAATACAGGGCGAAGGCGGAGTAGTGATACCCCCCGAGGGTTTTTTAAAGGGACTAAGGGATTTAGCGGATAAAAACCACTGCCTCCTTGTACTGGATGAAATTCAATCAGGCCTGGGACGCACGGGCAAGATGTTCGCCTTTGAGCACGAGGCTATCCGTCCTGATGGCGTAACCATCGGCAAAGCTCTTTCGGGGGGCTTCTACCCCATAAGCGCTTTCATTGCATCCAAAGAAGTCATGGACGTATTTACGCCCGGCGTACACGGCTCAACTTACGGCGGGAACCCACTTGCCTGCGCCGTTGCATCAGCCGCGCTGGATGTTTTAATAGACGAAAAATTGATCCAGAATTCCGCTGAACTGGGCATACATTTTGAACAGCGTCTGCGTGGCATGAAAACTGACAAAGTGGAAGAAATCCGCGCAAGGGGCCTCTGGGCCGGCGTCCAATTAAAAGTTTCTTCGGGTAAAGCGCGCCCTTACTGCTATCAACTAAAAGACCGCGGCATACTCTGCAAAGACACGCACGAACAGACCATAAGACTAGCCCCGCCGCTCGTAATAACAAAAGAACAGCTTGACTGGGCCGTGGATCAAATTGAGGCTGTGTTGCAAAATAGCTAATATAACATTTTTCGCTTGTATTGCTTGCTTACGGCAATTGTGACAAGAAGTTCTTTTGGCTTCAAATGTGTTTTTTGACATGGTCAAATAATCAACCAAAACACGAAGTAGCCTCGACAATTATAGCCATTTCTGGACAACTCTGATCTTGAATGCTATAATTGCTATGACATGCAAAATATTACACTCAATTATTTCAGTAATTTACTAATTACCATCTATATTTTGAGTTGATCCAAATGGACGATTTACGGTCGTGATTTCACTCAAATAATTTTTTAACATGATCTTAATGCTTTCTTCTGTCGGTCTGGAATCTGATGTCATCATTGTATGTATTTTGATAAGAATATCCTTAAACACTTCAAAAGTGGGAACGGAAATTTCGTTAATAGTTAGATTGTGATAGTTCACTCTAAGCTGATTGTTGGACATTTTTTTACTCCTATATAAGTGATTACATGAAAGTAGTTAAATTAGGTCTATTTGGCAATAATTGAAGCAACTTCTCTTTGTACTGCGCATATATGGCTCTATCCAGATAAAGAATCAACAACATGTTGCATATTTGTTCCCCGCCCTTTTTCAGACGAATGAGTTTTATGTTGATCCGCACTAGCGGACAAACTGCCGAGCCTTGCTAAAGTAGTAACAATAGCGCCAGCTTCGTCAAAAAGTAACATGAAATCTCCTGTTGTCTAAAAAACCACTGAATAGAAACATTGAGAAAACTTCCGTCACGATCAATTCCAAGCGAACTGACTAAATAAGGCTAAAAGAACGTAAGCATGAAGTCAAGAAACTTTTAAATGAATTTTTATAGCAATTGACTTTCACGGGCAAATGATTTATAAGTTATAGACAGAACTTAAAGGAGGAACAATGTCGTTAAAACAATGGGCAATAATCATGGCTCCGCTGGCTGTGCTGTTTACAGCCGTTGCGGCGCCACAGGCGCCGCTGACCGTGGCATCGCCAAATGGGGCGATAGTCGTTTCTGTCACGGCCACTTCAGAGCTGGAGTGGGCTGTCAATATGAATGGCCGCGCGGTACTGCTGCCTTCCAAAATCGGCATGACTTTCAGCAATGACAGAATAATCGGCAGAAACCCCAAAATTAAAACATCAAAGGTGTCAACGGTTGATCAGACTCTAAGGCCCGTTGTGAGAATAAAAAGGGCTGAAATAAGAAATCGGTATAACGAAAGGCGGATTGACTTTGTCGGCGATTACTCGTTGATTGTCCGCGTCTATGACGACGGCGCCGCGTACAGATTCGCCTCCAGATTCTCTGGAGAAGTAAATGTGATGGCTGAAGATGTCAATTTTCAATTCGCCGCCAACCATTCGATGTACTTTCCCGAAGAAACTGACTTCCTCTCCCATCAGGAGCGTTCATACAAATACATAAAGATCAGTGATGTGGGCAATAAATTCTCGTCACTGCCCGCAATCATTGAAACAAGCGGCCCGAAAATAGCTATAACCGAAGCAGATCTTCTGGATTATCCTGGCATGGATCTCACGGGCGGAAAACAGGCAAACAGCCTGAAGGCCCTTTTCCCATACTTCCCTTCAAAAGTTGAACTGCTGCGGGACAGAGGTGAAAGAGTGCTTGAGCGCGAGCAGTATATGGCGAAAACCCGCGGAACACGGGAATTTCCGTGGCGCGTTCTCGTCATAGCCGATCAGGATTCCACATTTCTGGACACAGACATCGTCTATCGTTTGGCCTCTGAATCCCGCATAGCCAACACAAGTTGGATAAAACCGGGCAAGGTGGCCTGGGATTGGTGGAACTTCAACAATGTCTATGGCGTTCCCTTCCGGGCGGGCGTCAACACCGAAACCTACAAGCACTACATTGACTTCGCGGCCGAATACGGGATTGAATACATAATTCTGGACGAGGGCTGGTACAAGCTCGGAGACCTGATGACACAGATGCCGGGGATTGACATGGAAGCCATTGCCGCCCACGCTAAAGAAAAAAATGTAGGTCTGATATTGTGGGTTGTCTGGAAAACCTTGGACGCACAGATGACTCAGGCTTTGGATCAGTTCCAAAAATGGGGCGTCAAGGGAATAAAAGTTGACTTTATGCAGAGAGAAGACCAATGGATGGTCAACTTCTATGAGCGCGCGGCCGCCGAAGCCGCAAAAAGGCATTTGCTGGTTGATTTTCACGGCTCCTATAAACCAACCGGCCTGTACCGCACCTATCCCAACGTCCTTACCAGCGAGGGCGTACTGGGGCTTGAACAGTGCAAGTGGGGTGACCTCGCCTCGCCTGACAACGCCGTGACATTTCCTTTCATGCGCATGATGGCGGGGCCTGTGGATTACACACCAGGCGCTATGCTAAACGCGGCCAAGTCTGACTTCAGCCCAATATTCAACAGACCCATGAGTCAGGGAACGCGCTGCCAGCAACTTGCCATGTACGTAGTATATGAAAGCCCCCTGCAAATGCTGGCGGATTCCCCCTCTAACTATCGCAGAGAGCCGGAATGTCTCGAATTTTTAGCATCCGTGCCAACAGTGTGGGACGAAACAAAAATATTGAGCGCCGCCATAGGGAAACACATCCTAATCGCCAGGCGCAGCGGAAGTGAATGGTACATCGGAGCTTTGACAAGCTGGGAGCCGAGAGACCTGGACATACCCCTGTCATTCCTTAGCGATGGCAATTGGGAAGCCGACATTTACAGAGACGGCCCCAACGCCGACCGCGCCGGAGTGGATTATACACGCGAGAAAAAGCGCGTGAATAAGCAAGAGACGCTCAAGATTCACCTCGCGCCGGGCGGAGGCTGTGTAGCGCGGATTATTCAAAAATGAAGCACGATTATAGTTGTTTAATACCAAATTGCGTTTGATTGACATCGAACGCTTTACGCCAAAGTTTTTGAAAAACACTTGGAGCGCTTGCGATGCCGCATCCGCCGGGGAAACCCAGCTTTTTCAAAAATCTCTTGGTATCCGATGTTCCATCGGATTACACAAGGCCGCTCCGTTGGGCTTTGCAGAAGCGTCGGCTTCCCCCAATTTTTCGTCCGATTGCATATTTCAGCTTCGTTCTGCCTCACGAAATGCTTTGCATTTCGGGCGCGACCTACGTGTCGCGCATTCCAATTCCAAATAGAATCAGTGCCGATTCTATTTGGAATTGGAATCAAAGAAAACGGGGACACCCTTTGTAGTACAACGGCGAAAGCGAAAAGAAAAAAGTTGACATGTGGCGCAAGCCGCCGTAAACTGTTTCTTTAATTCAACATGGAGGAAGTTATGTTCAACCTTGGCTCATATCTTCTGGCAACCTCTCTACTGTTATCGCTTTCTACCCTTAGTGCTGATGGTGGCGTTAAAAGAACTTCAGTTGATAAATCAGTATCGTATGTGAATGATACAAATAAATTTGGCAAAGAGATATTTACTATAAAATCCGACAAAAGCAGTATTACTGCTTTTATAACTGAAGTTAAAATAAAAAAAGATACTCGTGAAATCATTACAACATTTGTATTTGATGATGGTATTGTTCGTGTAGGCGCTACTATATTGAAAACAGAGACCGGAATGACCAAGTTCGATTTTAAAGGGTTAGAATTATTGAGGGCTTACATAGATAACAAGCCAGACTTAAATACTGCGATAATAGAATTTGATCTTAATTCTTATACGGCAAATTTGAAACTTAAAATTATAAGACTGGAGACACAAGCAGTGTTAAGATCCGGTAAAAGTCCTGCTGAGATTTTTACAGAACTAGAAAGTTTAAATGAAAAATATATTCGAAATCCCGCTGATTGGGAAAAAGTGGAGGTGGCCGGTATAAGTTGCTTGGTGGCCGAAGCGGTTTACGGGTTGAGTTTACTGACTGGAGATAAAGATAACATTCGATATGCGTTATGCAGAATGATGGTCATTTGTTATGATGATTAGCCATGTGAAACGCTGGTAAACTAAAAAGCGAAACTGATTTCTTGAGCCATTTGCAAAACGTCAGATTTGCCGCGAGTGGCTCTTTGGGACACACTCCCCGAAACGACTATATATTTTTGAATTTTGCGGCATTGGAAATGCGCCTAATGCTTTGAATTTTGCCGGTCAAATCTGCCACATAATGCAACAGCGCCCCAAAAATGGGACGCTGTTGTCACCGCGGGAAAAAAATCCTATTTCTTAACATCGTCCGAGCTCTTAACGGGCAACGCCAGTTCGGACATGCTCTTATACATGGCAAAGCGGTTTGTGACTTCGCGCTGGGCCATTGCCAGCAGTTCCTTGTAGTGCTCGGGGTCGCGCCGCTGTGTCTCGCGGAAGCGGTTCTCGCTGGCCATGTAGGTCTCAACGCCTATCTTGGCCTCGCCCGAATCCAACTGCAGGGGCGGCTGACCCAGAGCCACTCTGCGGGGATCGAAGCGGAACAAAGGCCAGTGGCCGCACTCAACGGCCAGCTTTTGCTGCTCGCAGCCGTGAACCAGCGATATGCCCTGTCTCTCGCAGTGGCTGTAGGCAATTATGATGCTGGGGCCTTCGTAACTCTCGGCCTCAAGGAAGGCCTTGACCGTCTGCGCGTCTTTGGCACCCATGGCCACTTTGGCCACATAGACGTTTCCGTAGGCCATGGCTATCATGCCGAGGTCCTTCTTGGGCAGGTGCTTGCCCGCCTTGGCGAACAGCGCGTTGGCTCCGATCGGCGTTGACTTGGACGCCTGGCCCCCCGTGTTGGAGTACACCTCGGTGTCCAGCACCAGCAGGTTCACGTCGCGGCCGGCGGCTATCACATGGTCAAGACCGCCGTAGCCGATGTCGTAGGCCCAGCCGTCGCCGCCCACAATCCAAATGCTCTTCTTCACCAGGTAGTCGGCAATCAGTTCCAGCCACTTGGCCTCGGGAGTCCCGATAGACTGCAACTTCTTCTTCAGGGCTGCAACACGCTCGCGCTGTTCGCGTATGCCGGCCTCTGTGGTCTGGTCTGCTTTGCACAGCCCGGATACCAGCTCGTCGCCGATTTGAGCGGACAGCTTGCCCAGTAGTCCAATGGCCTGTTTCTTGTGCTCGTCCACCGCCAAGCGCATACCATAGCCGAACTCCGCGTTGTCTTCAAACAGGCTGTTACTCCACGTGGGGCCGCGCCCGGCCTCGTCCACGCAGTAGGGTGTCGTTGGCAGGTTGCCGCCATAAATTGACGAGCAGCCCGTGGCGTTGCCTATGAGGGCACGGTCGCCGAAGAGCTGCGTCACCAGCTTGACGTATGGCGTCTCGCCGCATCCGGCGCAGGCACCGCTAAACTCGAACAGCGGCCTCAGGAATTGGCTGCCCTTAACGTCCTGCTTGGCAGTGGCGCGGTCAACCTCAGGCAGCTTGAGGAAAAACTCGAAGTTCTTGGCCTCCGTCTCGCGCAGTGGGGCGAGCGGGGACATGTTGATGGATTTGCGCTTGGGATCCGCCTTGTCTTTGGATGGGCAGTTGCTCACGCAGATACCGCAACCCGAGCAATCTTCAGGCGCTATCTGGATTGTGTACTTCTGCCCCTTATACTCGTTGCCCTTGAAGTCCATGGACTTGAACGTGGCGGGCGCGCCAGTCAGCTTGGAGGGGTCATAGACCTTGGGCCGGATGGCAGCGTGGGAACAAATCAGGGCGCACTTATTGCACTGGATGCAGTGTTCGGGTTCCCAGACGGGGATGTCCTGCGCTATGCAGCGCTTTTCCCACTGCGTGGTGGCCGTCGGGTATGTGCCGTCAACGGGGAATGCGCTGACGGGCAGGGAATCGCCATTGTTGGCCATCATCACGGCCAGGACGTTCTTCACGAAATCCGGGGCGCCCTTGCTGACAATCGGGGGCATGTTGTGTTTGGACGTGACGGACGCCGGCACTTTGACCTCGTGCAGGTGCGTGAGTGAGTGGTCAACCGCGTCCCAGTTCTTTTTAACGACATCCTCGCCCTTCTTGCCGTACGTTCTCTGGATGAACTTCTTGATCTGGTTGATGGCCTCGTCGCGGGGCAGGATGTCGGAAATGGCGAAGAAGCACGTCTGCATGATCCTGTTGATGCGCACACCCATGCCCGTCTCACGACCGACTTCGTAGCCGTCTATTACGAAGAACTTCATCTTCTTCTTTATCATCGTCTCCTGCATCTCCTTGGGGAGCGAGTCCCAGGCCTTGTCAGGGCCAACGGGCGTATTCAGGAGGAAAGCGGCGCCTTCAGAGGCAAAGCCCAGCATGTCGTACTTATGGATGAACTCCGTCTGGTGACAGGCGATGAAGTTCGCTTTTCTGATCAGGTACGCGGAGCGTATCTTGTTGGGGCCGAAACGCAGGTGGCTGACCGTTAGGGCACCGGCCTTCTTGGAGTCATAGACGTAGTAGCCCTGGCCGCAGAGACCGGCCTCGTCGGCGATTATCTTGATGGAGTCCTTGTTGGCGCCGACGGTTCCGTCAGAGCCAAGGCCAAAGAACATGGCGCGTTTCACGTCCGAATGCTCTATGTCGAACTCGGGGTCAACGCTCAGGCTCTTCTTGCTCACGTCATCGTTGATGCCCACAACGAAGTGATTGATGGGCTTGGCACTGGACAGGTTTTCAAAGACGGCGTGGACACAGGCGGGCGTGAACTCCTTGCTGGAAAGGCCATAGCGGCCGGCAATGACCTTGGGGTCAAGGGTGGTGAGACCTTCTTCCCTAGCCTCCCTAAGCGCCGCGACCACATCCAGGTACAGCGGGTCGCCCAGCGCCCCTGCTTCTTTCACGCGATCCAGAACCGCTATCTTCTTGACGCTGGCCGGCATGGCCTGCACAAAGTGCTTGATTGAGAATGGACGGAAGAGGCGGACTTTCAGCACGCCCACTTTCTCGCCCTTTGCGGTGGCCCATTCAATGTACTCGTGTATGGTGTCAACGCTGGAACCCATGCTGATGATAACGCGGTCTGCGTCAGGCGCGCCGTGGTATTCAAACAGGCGGTACTGGCGGCCCGTCAGCTTGGCGAACTTGTCCATTTCTTCTTGGACGATATTCGGGCAGGCGACATAAAAAGGATTGCTGGCTTCGCGCGCCTGGAAGAATGTGTCGGGGTTCTGCGCCGTGCCGCGAATTATCGGGTTGTCGGGTGTCAGGGCGCGCTTGCGGTGCGCCGTCACCAGATCGTCCGTCACCATGTGGCGCAGGTCGTCATCGGACAACATCTCAATTTTGTTCTCTTCATGGCTGGTTCTGAAGCCATCGAAGAAGTGCAGGAATGGCACACGGGCGCGGAGCGTGGAGCTCTGCGCTATCAGCGCGAAGTCGTGGGCACACTGAACACCGTCGGAAGACAGCATGGCAAAGCCGGTCTGCCGGCAGGCCATAACGTCAGAGTGGTCGCCAAAAATAGAGAGGGCGTGCGTGGCCACAGTGCGGGCGGAAACGTGCAGTACAAAAGATGTCAGTTCGCCGGCTATGAGGTACATGTTGGGGATGAATAGCAGCAACCCTTGGGACGCAGTAAAGGAAGTGGAGAGCGCACCAGCCTGCAATGCGCCATGCACCGCGCCAGCCGCGCCGGCCTCGGACTGCATTTCCACAACGGTGGGCACGGCCCCCCAGATGTTTTTGTTGCCCTTGGCGCTCCACTCGTCCGACCACTCGCCCATGTTGGAGGAAGGCGTTATCGGATAAATGGCTATCACCTCATTGGTGCGGTGAGCTACCGATGCGGTCGCCTCGTTACCGTCAAGTGTCACTTTCTTTCTTTCCGTCATGAAATCTCCTCTAAGTGTGGAAAAAACAGGAAATCTATTTTTTCAGGTTTCTCACAGCACTGTTGGCATTTGCCTAACACGCGCAAAAAACTATAACAATATATTCATCCAAAAAAGATACAGGTTCAAGTACAGAGTTTTGATTTAGGATTCATACACAGATAAACCTTTCCTACAGAGCCGCTTGCAAAATGTAAAAAGAGTGTTGCATAGGTAATGATTTATGGTCAATTAGCTCGCCAAAACACGAGGTATCCTCGACAAATTTCATTACAAATGCAACAGCCTCAAAAAATATATACAGCCCATACGGGCGGTATAAGGTAAATGCCCCGGCGGGGACGGACGAGCCGCCTTTCCCTGCTTCTCCGTTTTTCCACCGATTCCCCATTTTTGTTGAGCCGGTTGAATAATGACATTGTTAATTCATTCACCCAACCAGTGACTTGATGGGCTATGTTTATTAATTTTTGTTTTGCTTGCTCAAGTGATAGCCCTTTGTCTTTATTAATAGGTATCGGGAATTACCACTGCGCCGCTTATCTATTTGTTCGCTGCGGTAACAACATCTCTGACAAACCTCAGTTTGTCCAAGGTCGACTACTGCGCGAAAGTCTTGCGCCGCTAATACCAAGTTGCGTTCGATTGACATCGAACGCTCTACGCCAAAGTTTTTGAAAAACATTTGGAGCGCTTGCGAGGAACGCGGGTTAGCGGGACTAAGCTCTGACGCTGCGTAGGCAACGTCAGAGCCAAAGACCCGCAAACCGCGTTCCGCCGAGGAAATCCAGCTTTTTCAAAAATCTCTTGGTATCCGATGTTCCATCGGATACACAAGGTCGCTCCGTTATGGCTTGCTGAAAATGTCAGCATTCTTTTACTCTTTGACAAATTGAATATTCAACTTCATTATGCGGGCATCGCTTCCCGCTGCCTTATACCAACTGGCAATCTTTTGATTGCCAGTTGGTATAAAACACGTTTTTGCGAATACTTCAGGGTTTTGCCATTGGCTCTTCAAACCTCACTTCGTCAAAGCACACTGCGGCTGTTTCCCACCCATCACCTTTGCTTCCAAAGTGTCCAATTACCGTTTTATTAAGTAACCTTGCCCGTTTTGCCACTACAAAGGGGAGCTTGCCCTCAAGTGTTGAGGCATCCAATCTGCCTTCGCCCGTAATAACCGCATCGCACACTTGACAGGCGCTGTCAAATTCCAGCATTTCAAGCATGGTCTGCGCCCCGTCCACCAATACCGCTCCCAATGATTTAAGTTTTGCGCCCAATCCACCCGCAGCCCCGGTATGGATTCCAAGCGGAAGACCCATACTCATAAGCCGATTCTGCAAAATGGGCAGGTCTTCCTCCAGTGCCCCCTTTTGGGGGCCATAGAGCGCCACTGCATCGGCCAAATCTGTTTTAACATCGCAAAACACTGTTGATGGCGGCAAAGTTATGGGCGGCCAATCAATGCCGCCGTCAACGGTTGCACTGCCTCCAAGACCAATGAGCAGTTTTGGCGCGCATTGAAGCAGAGCCAACAGACTGCCGAAACCTCTGCTGGAAGTTTCCAGTGGATTCAGCTTTTTAAGTCCGGCCATTCCAATGACTTTTGCGCATTCAACGGCAACAGTCCCGTCAGGCAACTCAAGAATCGGCACTGGCCTTATATGTCCATATGGATCGGCGGCGGGCAATTCTGTTATAAAACCGCCAAATTTATTTTTTAGACACTCAATGAAACCGTCCCCCCCATCACTCAGCGGCAAGAGCATATCACCAGGAGACGCTAGAAGACGCGCGGCTTCAACGGGGGTCATGGTTCCTTTGAAAGCTGTCGGTGCTACAAGCTTCATGTTTTCCTATATCTGTTTCAGGCACGAAGCAAAGGCTCGGAACAGGTCTCTTGCAGCCCTCCCGCCATCACCTTCAAGACATACCAAGTTTTCAGGATGCCACTGTACGCCCAACACCCATCTGTCCGAATCAATGGCCTCCACCGCTTCAATCAACGGCTTTTCATTAAAATGTGTCTCATAATGCCATGCCACAGGTTTTAATGATGGAGCGGGAATGGCTATGGCCTGGTGGTGGCGGCTATTGACATGTATTTGCGGCTGGCCGAGGATTTTCCCCAAATGGCTTTCCGCGTCAATCCTTACGCTGTGATGCAGGTCAGGAACCTGACTGTCGCCGTGACGGTGTATTTCCGGTTCACAGCCGCACATCGCTGGTATGTCTTGAATTAAACTGCCGCCAAGCGCGACATTGAGCGTCTGCTCACCCCTGCAAATCCCAAAAATTGGTATGTTTAACTCCCATGCCTTTCTGACCAATGGTATTTCCAGGGAATCCCTTTCTTCGTCAACAGAGGCTGTGGGGTGCAATGGCTCATTTGGATCCCAATTTTTTGGATGAATATCATCTCCGCCGGCCAACAGAAGTCCGGCAACTCCATCCCATGAATGTAATAAGTCGCCTGGTGTCAAGATTTCAACCGGCCCTTCCCATCCGCCCAAGCGGATTGCCGGAATATAGGCTTTTAATAAACTTTGTTTATCCCTGCAAGTCATCAAAAGTTGGTTCATTTTTTTTCCCACTTCATACCGTACTCTGGTCACACTATATAAAATCATCCACCCAATTGTTTTTTGGGCAAGGATTTTGTATTTGTTTTTTGGAGATGAAGAAATGTCGGGTTCCCTCAACAAAGTGATACTCATAGGGCATTTAGGTAAAGACCCAGAGCCGAAGATGACGCCTAGCGGTAAGTCTCTCGCAAGATTCAGTCTTGCAACCACGGAAACGTGGAAGACGCAGACCGGTGAAAAACAGCAGAAAACCGAGTGGCACAACATTATCGTGTGGAACAAGCTTGCGGAAATAGCGGGAAAGTACCTGCGCAAAGGCAAACAGGTAATGATTGAAGGTCGCTTGCAGTACAGAGACTATACAGACCAAAGCGGCGTAAAAAAGGTATATACAGAGATCCAATGCGACAACTTTGTCATGTTGGGCCGCATGGATGATGGTCCGCGCCAAGGTGGCGGTTCATATGACAGATCACCCGCGTCCGGCGGACATGATTACGAAGATACAGCGCCGCCTCCGACCCAGGGCGGATTCGATGATGACATCCCCTTCTGAGCGGTCTGAAAAGCTGCTTGATTTCTTGTGGGTGCAAGTCCCACCTCTGCAATCGGTCATAGACCTCCGGCTCTACCAGAGGTCTATGACTTGTCGTCAATGTGGTCTCGGTTTTTTATGTTATTGATATTGCTTTACTTATATATTTGTCATTTTTTAATAAAGCAGCTTGGCTCTATACCTTCGCCTCAATCTTCGCCCAACTGTCTTTCAGACCGACAGTTCTGTTGAAAACGGGCAATTCGGGCGTTGAATCGCTGTCAACGGCGAAATAGCCTGTCCTTTCAAATTGGAAACGCTCTCCATGCCGGGCATTTGCCAGACCCGGCTCAAGTTTGGCTCTCAATACCTCCAGGCTCTGGCTGTTTATGCCCTGCCGCCAGTCTTGCCCTTCCGGTGTGTCCATTGGGTCTTCCGCAAGAAATAGCTGATTGTATAGTCTCAGTTCGGCTTCAATCGCTTCATCGGCGCTGGCCCAGTGGATAGTGCCTTTGATTTTTCGCCCATCGGCGGGATTTCCGCCTTTGGAATTTTCATCCCAGACGCACATCAGTTCCACAACGCTGCCCTGAGAGTCTTTGATTACTTCCTGGCAGCGGACAATGGCGGCTCCCCGCAGCCTGACTTCGGCGCCTGGGGCGAGGCGGAACCACTTTTTTGGTGGTTCTTCTCGGAAATCGTCCTGCTCAATCCACAGTTCCCTTGTAAAACGCAGTTTGCGTGTACCCAACTCTGGTTTTTCATTGAAGTCTTGCAGTTCGACTTCAAAAGACTGTCCCGGAGGCATATTTGTGATAGTGAGTTTTAACGGACGCAACACAGCCATTCTGCGCGGAGCGCGTGCCTCTAAATCTTCACGGACACAGGATTCCAACAAGCCTATTTCGGCGACCATGTCCCGCTTTGCCACCCCAACGCGCTCCGCAAAGGCCCTTACGGCCTCGGGTGTGAAACCTCTGCGGCGCAATCCACAGATAGTAGGCATCCTGGGGTCATCCCAGCCTGAAACCATGCCTTCCTGCACCAACTGAAGCAGGCGGCGCTTGGACATCACCGTATGCGTGAGATTCAGTCTCGCGAACTCAATTTGTCGCGGCAGAGGACGCTTGAAAAACTTTTCCTCAATGTCCTGTTCCAAAAACCAATAATAGAGGGGTCTGTGATCCTCAAATTCAAGCGTACAGATGCTGTGCGTGATATTTTCAATGGCATCGCAAATGCCGTGGGCGTAGTCGTACATGGGATATATGCACCAGGCATCGCCGGTTCTGTGGTGATGAGCGCGGCGGATGCGGTACATGAGAGGGTCGCGCATGTTTATGTTGGGGTGTTGAACGTCTATCTTTGCTCTCAGAACGTGCGAGCCATCGGGGAATTCGCCTGCCCTCATGCGCCTGAAAACATCCAGGTTTTCTTCCCGCGAGCGTTCCCTGTACGGGCTGGGGCGTCCGGGTGTATAAAAATTGCCGCGGTATTCCTTTATCTCAGATTCACTCAGATCGCAGACAAAGGCTTTGCCCTGCTGTATCAGGTATTCCGCAAAATCGTACAACAGCGGAAAGTAATCGCTCGCGTAGAACTCGCCAACCCATGAAAATCCCAGCCAGCGCACGTCTTGGCGGATCGAGTCAACGTATTCCACGTCTTCTTTGACAGGATTTGTATCGTCAAAGCGAAGATTTGTCTTACCGCCATATTTTTTTGCCAAGCCAAAGTTGATGCAAATGCTTTTGGCGTGTCCAATGTGCAGATAACCGTTAGGTTCCGGCGGAAATCGCGTCATTATGCGCCCACCGTGCTTATCGGAAGCCAGATCGGCTTCCATGATTTCTTCGATGAAATTCAGCCCCTTCTGTTCGGGATTTTTATTATCTTGAGCCATTGTCGTCTTTCCGTAGTTATCTCACAGCCATCTCTTCAGTCTTGAGCGCGCTTCCTCGACGCCCAGCAGGTAGAGAGTATCAAAGATGCCGGGGCTTATGGGCTTGCCGCACAGCGCCACGCGGAGAGACTGAGCCAGGTCTTTGGTCTTCAAACTGTGGCGTTCAAGTATTTCATTGAACGCGGTGTGAAGCGGCTCATGCTCATAATCAGAAAGCGCCGCGATTTCCAAGAGGGCAGGTTTGACGGTTGGCGTCATGAATTTATCCACGCCTTCAAACTCTGTCGGAGCAGACCAGCAAAAGGCCAGAGAATTTGCCATTTCAACCAGGGACTTGCCCTTCTGCGTGGCTGTAATAGCCACTTTTTTCCAATCTTCAGGCTTAGTATCCCACGCATCGGGCATGAATGGGCGCAGATAAGGCTCAAGCTCATGCCATGCGGATCGCTGTATTAATTTCTGATTGATCCAGTTGAGTTTATCCATGTCAAACCTGGCCGGACTTTTTTGTATGTCGTCCAGGTCAAATAGCTCAATCATCTGAGCATCTGTCAGAATTTCCTCTTCCGCGCTCTCCAGCGCCTTGCCGTCAACTTTGGGCGTCCAGGACAATCTGGCTAGAGCCAGGCGTATAGAGCTTGGTAAAAGCCCCAACGCCTGATATTCGGTAATGCTTGTCGCACCATGCCGCTTGCTGAGTTTTGCCCCATCCTTACCGAGGATCATTGGAACATGAGCAAAAACCGGCGGCTCAAAACCAAGGAGATGATACAGGGCGATTTGCTTTGGCGTATTGCTGACATGGTCGTCTCCGCGGATTACATGCGTTACCTCCATGCTTGTATCGTCTATTACCACGCAGAAATTATAAGTAGGCACGCCGATTTGACCAGTTTCTCCTGTGCGGAAAAGCACCCAGTCGTCAAGCGTTGGAGCAGGAAAGTCTATGCGGCCTTTGACACGGTCGTGGATTACGATACAGCCGTTTTCCAGCCAAGGTTCATTCCCCAACGGCATCTTGAGGCGCACCGAAAATGACTGGCTGGCGTCATGGTTTTTATCCCGGCAGCCCTTGCCCGCATCCGGGCCGCGGTTGTATTGGAATGGAATACCAGCATCATCCGCAATTTTTCGTCTGGCCTCCAACTCTTCCTTTGTGCAGCGGCAGCGATAGGCCAGCCCCTGATCGAGCAGTTTTTCAACAGCAGGTTTGTAATGGGATTCCATCCGCTGCATTTGTCTGTATGGACCGTTTGAGCCCACCCATTTCAGCGGTTCGCCCACCACGGGGCCTTCGTCCCAATCCAGCCCACACCAGGCCATACCCTCTTCAATGATGCGGATATTGTCATCAGTACTGCGATCCAAGTCCGTATCTTCTATGCGTAAAATGAAACGCCCCCCGTGTTTTCTTGCATAGAGCCAGCAAAAAAGCGCAGTACGGACACCACCAATGTGCAGCATTCCCGTCGGGGAGGGGGCAAAACGAGTTACAACTTGTCGGGGCATGGACTACCTCATTCGGATGAATATCGTCCCAAATTCTAATGATATAGCAATTTTCGCTTGTAATGCCTGCAACGGGCTTTGCCGCCGTTGTACGTGCAAGTACAAGAAGAAATTCAGCCGCATAAGCAGTCACATATAAAATGTATTGACAACGCACCGCCAATACATTTTATTATATCCTTTTACATGAGGTCGCTATGGCCAAGTTGCTCATTCACGAAACTAACGGGATCCGAGAGTTTGAGTTGATGGATGAAGAAGTTCATATCGGCAGAGAACTGGATAACACGCTCAGGATTGCCGACCCCAGCGTAAGCCGGCATCATGCCGTTTTGCGCCGTACTCCCAACGGCTACGTTCTTGAAGACAAAAAAAGTTCCAACGGCGTTGTCATTAATTACGTAAGGGTTGATGAAGCAACGATTAAGGATGGGGATCAGTTTTCTTTGGGACATATTCAGATAACTTTCCAGGATAATGATAGTATTAGAATAGCGGATAGTTCGGCAGTGTCTGACAACACAGTTGGGACAGCGTAAGTTTCACTGGCGACATAAGCGGATTTCCCGCTCAGGCAAGCCGCCAATACCAAGCTAATTCTTTCAACCGCCTGTTGACAGGCCAACCACAACCCAAGGAGACAATACAATGAACCAACCAAACAACAGCCCCAAACTGGTCAGCAGACCCGGCACAAGCCCGATTCTGGCAGCGGTTCTCGCCTTTCTTTATGGATTAGGACATCTCTATAATGGTCAGATTACCAAGTACCCCGTGATTTTTTTGCTCATGTGGGTAGGAGTGATACTTTGCTTCCTGCCGGGTGTGTTCATTTGGATATTGAACATTATTGACGCCTATCAGACTGCGGAACGTCTGGAGTCGGGCGAATCAATCCCAGAAAATGAATACTCCCTGCCACTACTTTACGACATTGTCAAAGTTGTTGACAAAACAGCCACCTGCTCCCGCTCCAACTCCCAGTCTTAGGATTAGGATTAGAGAGCCGCGCATACCGCTGTTTCATCCAGCTTGCGCTCATGAAGAGATTACGATCTGAATTGGCCTCGACCGCGAGGCTGATGCAGATTGTCGCCATATTCATATTTGTTATCAGTTTTGTATTCAAGCCTGATTCGCTACCCAAAATAGACATATGTCTATTCCATGCAGTGACAGGTCTGCAATGCCCCGGGTGTGGCATGACACGAGCCTTTTGCGCCATATCCCACGGGCAGTTTGCTTACGCCTGGCGATTAAACCCACTTTCGTTCCATCTCTATGCTTTGAGCGCATTGAGTCTGATATATCCATTTTTTGTAAATGTGATTCCAGAAAAGCTGAGCAGAACCATTGTATTGATGACAGTCGCCGCGCTAATGCTCTTTGGCGTTCTGCGGATTCTATGCCCTGTTGATCATTCTTCTGCCTTCTAAAGCCCTGCTCAACGTCAGGTCATCCGCATATTCCAAATCGCTGCCTATGGGAAGTCCCAGACCAATTCTTGATACTTTGAGACCAAGGGATTCCATCGGCTCTAGCGTTCTTACAAGCCACGCGGCGGTTGTCTCACCGTCCAAAGTGGGATTGGTTGCAATGACGATCTCCTGAATTTGCTGATCTTCAAGGCGCTTTAGAAGCTCACGAATGCGTAATTGTTCCGGGCCAACGCCCCTGAGCGGACTGATGAGACCACCAAGAACATGGTATCTGCCCTTGAACTGACCACCGCGCTCAAAGCTCAGGACATTGCTGGCTTCCGCCACCACGACAAGCGAAGCAGGATCACGATTGGGGTCTTTGCAAATCAAACACTCGGATTGATCAGAAAAAGAGCCGCATATCTGGCAAAAGCCAACTTTCTGGGCAACAGCTATCAGCAGTTCCGCCAAATGCTCCAGAGATTGCGAACCTTCTTTCAGAAGATGCAGCGCGATTCGCTGGGCTGACTTATAGCCAATACCCGGCAGTTTTTGAAGAGCTTCTGTCACAGCCTCAAGGGGCGCGGGTAATAACATTACAGAAGTTTATAGCCAATGAAGTAGAAAAACAAGTGGCTCCCTTAACAAAGCAACCCATACCAATTTGCATCCCTGCGAATGCAAATTGGTATTACTGACAATATTTTACGCCAGAGCCTACTCCGGTTGGGCGCGGCCTACCAACTCCGTTGGACTTGCAAAACCAACGTTTTGCAAGAAGCTCGTAATATTACAAATCGCCCTAAAACTTTAATCCCGGAATATTCAGTCCGGCAGTCATGCTACCAGTGGCTTTGCTCATGGCCTCGTCCACCTTTGCCGAAGCATCGTTAAATGCGGCCATTATGAGATCCTCCAGCATGCTTGGATCTTCAGGATCCATCGCATCTTTTGAGATAGAAATGCCAACGAGTTCTTTAGCGCCATTTAGCGTGATTTTCACTGATTCCCCACCGGCTGTGCCCTCGGCCCTGGTGTTTTCTTGAAGCTCCTGAAGTTTGGCCTGCGCCTGTTGAGCCTGTTTCATTAAAAAACGCATGTCCATGAGTATCTCCATCCATTTAACGACTGTAGTGAAACGAAAATCGCAAAATTTGATTTTTACACAGATGCTTTTTTAAATACAGTGCTTTCAAATTGCGGTGCAGCCACAAACGCCGCCAGCATTTTGGAGGCTCAAAGCATAAGTAGCGTCAAAGACTTTACAACGAGTGACTATATTAAAAACTTCATTACAAGCGCAGACGAAAGCTATTATAACAATAGAGCTTCTTGCGAAACCCCGCTGTACGTCTGCTCCCGACCTTCCGCCGTCTCTGACTGGATTTCGTAACTTGTTTTCTGGCAATATTTTACGCCAGAGCCTGCTCCGGTCGGGCGCAGCCTACCAACTCCGTTGGACTCGCAAAACTAACGTTTTGCAAGTGGCTCAATAAAAAGTAAAATTGCTATATAATTTACGCCATATAGCTTTTTATGACATCATCAATTACAACTGCACGCTCAATGCTTCAAAAAATCTATCACAGGCGGTATCCCATTGGGCTTACGTTTAAAAACGCTGTTTATAGGCGTGGTTTCATTAAAAAAGCCGCAATTTTGCAAATAAAATTTATCGCCAACCACACCACCCTGATAATCGAGTCTCATACCCTGGCGAGCCGTATCGTCAGCAGTAAATCTGGCGCTTGTTATTTCCATCCATTCCCCCTCCTTGGTTCTGGCCCACTGATTCCCATATAATCCACGGCGCGTAAACTGACCCATATGCGGTGCAAAATTCTCCAAAAACGAATACTGACCTTTATACCAAGTCGTAGTGGCCGGACGGCTGAAAGAAGCTATCAGTCTCCATTGATTCCTGTCGGGATCAAAAAAATAGGCTGTGTATTTGGTGCAGTTCTGATCCATCGGAGTCACGCTGTTCAGAAACTTATAAGTGACACCGGCTTTCCACGGATAAACCAAATAGCTCTGACCACCGGAGCCTTCACCCCCAAATGCGCCTGTTGTCACACCATCGCCCTTATCCAAAAGCACAATGCGTTTGTCTTCGGGAATCTCATTTGGATTATCAGTGACATAAGGGCTCCAAACCGAAAACAGCACACGGCGTTCACTGGGAGAATTAACCTGCATACCAAAATAGCCCTCGCCAAAGCCATTCGCCATAAAATAGCTACCGATGACATCCTGACCCGTTTCTATTGTCACCTCGCTATAAAACCATTCAATGTCTTTACCCGCCGGAAACTCATACTTCAGATGATCCGAAGGCCCCCTGCGTCCAAAATGGAAAGAAAAACCATTTTTTACATAGTTCAAGTTTTTTTCAGACACATCGCCTGACACGCCCAAATTGTAAATAGGAGCCGGAAAAAAATCGCCTGTTTTACTGATACCCTTCAGTGATATTTTCGTATAGCCGACTTGATTATTGGTAAAATCGCCAATACTGATAAACTGATTGTTCCCCTTGGTTATTTTTACATCTTTGGATTCATTGAACGCACTGACCCGTATTTCGCAATCATTTGGGGCATCCAGCTCCATCGCCAGCCGCACTTTGCCCTTTTTATTGACGCTAAAATATATGTCAAATATTTTCTCCGAATCACTCCAACTTGTAACACCATTTCCTCTCACGAGCCTGCCATCTCTGTTGTCGTAAGATCGCGCATAGGCGTTTCCGCCAAGTGGTATCAGAATATAATCCTCTTTTTTCGGCCATGTCTCAGATGCGCCTAACGAATAGGGCGCAAATAGCAAACAGAAACTTGTTGTCAAAACAGACAGCAAAGCTGGGTACTTCATTTTAATCTCCAATTGAGCCAGTTACAAACTCCTGTTTTACAAGCATTACAGATGTTAATCAAGCCCGTAATGCCATATAGTATATCTCTCTTTTGGTAGCAAATTTGGCATCTGCTACCAGACCCCCTGACTGTATTGGACACAGTGAATTACAAAAAGTCAAATTGGTATAATGGTGTACGGGTCTTGTCCAGAATCGTTCCTGCTGTAAGGGATGCCTGATAATGACATGCCTTGCATTCATAATGATTGCGCGATTTGATGTGGAAATGCTCGGAGTGGCCGCACTTTGGACACCTAAAGCCTTTTGGCCAACGTCTGGAAAATAAATACTCGCGGCATTTCTCCTCGGTGCCAAACTTCTCTTGAAACTCTATCATGTCCATAAAAACCTCCTGAAACTACTCTATAACAATACTGACCTAATAGGATAGTCATATTGCTTAATAATGTTAATTCTCAAATTTCTCAACGTCCATGCTGGTTTGCAATATGTAGGGAATTAAGTATGTAGTTCCCTAATATTTGCAGTTATTACAGTATATGCCATCCTTTTGAGAGCCAACTTCTATTAATTCCCCACTGCATTTAGAACACTTTATAGCGGTATCAAAGAAATATTCTCGGCATTTTTCACAGAATTTACTCATTACACCCTCCCCCGCACCATATACACGGGCAATAAGATTGCTTTTTTCCAACATAAAAGATGGATATTTTGAATTAAGACTTGTCGCTAACATTTATCCGTTTTTCTTGACAAATTCTTCCATGAATTCAACTAAGGTCTTCACATTATCAACTGTGACGGCGTTGTAGGCACTGACGCGGATTCCGCCGATGTCGCGGTATCCTTTAAGACCAACCATACCATTCTTTTTGGCTTCTTTGACAAAGGTATCAGTGAGTTCATCGGTTGGGAGAAAGAAATCAATGTTCATTAACGAGCGGTCGGCCTTTTCAGTAACGAATGGTTTGAAGAAGCCGGAATGCTTGTCAATGCAGCTATAGAGAAGTTCGCCCTTCTTGCGGTTGTTTGCCTCAATGGTTTTTAATCCGCCAATTGACTTGTTGTATGCAAGAACGTTGCGGAGTATGTAAATGCCAAATGTCGGCGGTGTGTTATAAAGACTATTCTTTTCGGCGTGTATCTTGTACCGCAGATAACTTGGCAGATCCTGGGCTTCGCACATTTCAAGGAAATCGTCGCGTATAATGACCAGTGTTACGCCGGATGGGCCTAAATTCTTTTGGGCGCCGGCGTAAATTAACCCGAATTTGGAAATGTCCATCTGACGCCACATGATGTCGGATGACATGTCGCAGATGTAGGGTTTGTCAGTTTTGGGAAATTCGTGCCACTGTGTGCCTTCAACCGTGTTGTTGGATGTGAAGTGGACAAAAGTAGCGTCAGGGCTCACTTGTAACTCAGATGGTAGCGGCAAACGCGCAAACTTTTCAGACTTTGTGGTGGCGGCTTCGCGGACTCTGTCGCCCGCAACCAGCTTGGCTTCTTTGTAGGCTTTTTCAGCCCAGTTGCCTGTGGTTATGTAATCGGCTTTGCGATCTTTACGCAACAGGTTCAACGGAATCATGCCAAAAGCAAGATGTGCCCCGCCCTGTATGAACAGCACTTTAAAATTGCCAGGGATGTTCATTAGCTCTTTTGTAAGGGTTATAGCTTCTTCGTGAACTGCATCGTATTCTTTGGAACGATGGCTGATTTCCATGACGGACATGCCAGTCCCCGCAAAATCCAGCAGTTCGTCCTGAGCCTTTTTGAGTGGCTCCATTGGAAGTCCGGCTGGGCCGGCGTAAAAGTTGATGGTACGTTTGGACATTTGATGACCTCAGATGAATGCTGACTATGGAAGTTTCCGATATTTTCCCACACTTTGCCAGTCTGTTTTACTTGTTGAAGTCCGTCAAAATTGCAATGACTTCATCTCCGATACGCCCAAGGTTTTCTTTTGTGCTGGCGCCAAGGTGGGGAGCCATAAATACATTGGGAGCCTTTAGAAGCGGACAGTCCGGCGGGGGTGGGTCGCTGAACCATACGTCTGTGCCGTAGGCGCGCACTTTGCCGCTCTTGAGGGCTTCGGCCAGATCATTTTCAACGATGCACTTGCCGCGGCCGGTGTTAATTATAATAACGCCGTCTTTCATCTTGGCTATTGAAGCGGCGTTAATCATGCCTTTGGTTTCATCTGTGAGCGGTGTGTGCAATGAGATGAAATCAGCTTTAGCCAACAGGTCGTCGAGTATCAGAAGCATATCCGCGACAGGGTGCTCTTTGATGTATGGGTCAAAAGCGATTACATTCATTCCAAAAGCGGCGGCGCGTTTAGCGGTTTCAGTGGCAATGGCTCCCGCGCCTATAAGGCCAAGCGTTTTTTTGAAAAGTTCTGTGCGCTTGAGTTCGCTCTTTAAAAATTTGCCTTCCGACATGGAAACGTGAGCTTCAATCAAGCGAGCTGGTATGGCTATCATGAATGCCATTGCCATTTCGGCTACGGCCACACTGGATGCTTTAGGCGTGTTTAGTGCTTTGATCCCTTTTTCAGTACACAGATTTTTGTCAACATTATCCATGCCAACGCCGCCGCGAATGACCAGCTTGAGTTTGGGAGCTTTGGCGATGAGATCGGCGTTTACGGTTGTTTTAGAACGGATAAGCAGGATTTCCGCTTCGTTCAGCGTGGCCATATCACTGGATACTTGGCCAAATGCCGCCAGGCGCTCCGGCAGTTTGGTGTCAAATGCGTCAGCGATTAGGATTTTCATAGAGCCTCCATAATAAATTGTGTGTGAATCAATGGATTTATTACCTGAGTAAAAGTTTTTTAATCTTCATAAACCCGAACAAGCAGGCCGGAACGCAATTTGGGTTCAAACCAGGTTGATTTTGGGGGCATGATTTGACCCGCGTCTGAGACAGCCATCAATTCTTCCAGTGAGGTTGGGAACATGGCAAATGCAACTGCGGCGCCTTCATTGACGCGTTTTTCAAGCTCCTCCATACCGCGTATGCCGCCAATAAAGTCAATGCGCGTATCTGTCCTGGGGTCTTGAATGCCGAGAATTGGCCGTAGCAAGTTGTCTTGTAAAATGCTGACATCTAATGACTTGACATGATCACTCGCGTCCCAGGTGCCTGGTTTGGCTGTCAACGTATGCCACTGACCATCAATATACATTCCAAATGTATGGATGCTCTTGGGAGTGCGAGTGGTATTTGGGCTGATTTCAAATTTTTCCTGCACTTTGGCCAGGAATTGTTCTTTAGTCAATCCATTGAGGTCTTTGATTACACGATTGTAATCCATAACCTTTAGCTGGTTGTGCGGAAACACAACAGCCATGAAGTATTCAAATGATTCTTCACCAAGCGCATCCGTGCCTGCGGCGGCGCGGCGGGCTTGCCCGAATCGTATGGCAGCGGCTGTGCGATGATGACCGTCAGCTATGTATAGGGCTGAAATACCACCGAAAAGGTATGTTAAAGAGTAAATGATGCGTTCATCGTCAATGAGCCAGACTGTATGCCCGATTCCATCAGAGGTGGTTATGTCATATACGGGTTTGGTCTCCCGAACTTTGTCCACCAAGCCGTCAATGTAAGGAAGCGCCGGATATGTGAGGAAAACGGGCTCAGCGTTGGCACCTTGTTCCGTGACGTGGCGCGTTCGGTCGTCTTCTTTATCTTTGCGTGTGTATTCGTGTTTTTTTATCAGGTTGTTTTCATACTCCTTTACGGAGCAAAGGCAGACCAGGCCAGCCTGAACATGGTCGCCCATGCGCTGCTGATAAATGTAAAAGCATGGTTTTGCTTCCTGAAATAGCGTCCCTTCTTTGATAAACCCTTTCAGCGCTTTTACGCCTGCCGCATACACTTCATCGCTGTGTTCGTCAACGCCTTCGGGCAAGTTGATTTCAGGGCGTCCTACATGCAGAAAGGAGTGTGGGTTGCCCGATGCCAACTGCCTTGCTTCTTTTGAACTAACTACATCGTAAGGAACGGAAGCAACCTCAGCAGCTAATTCGGCCTTTGGGCGAAAGGCACGGAACGGTTTTATTTGAGACATGGCACTCCTTTCGGTTTTTTAAGCGAACCAGTTGCAAAACTTGTTTTGCAATTAGCCCAAGCTGTTCTATTTTTAAAAATACACACACGGTACACTAAATGCTATGTATCTTCCCATAGACTAGCAATTCTAGCAGAATTTATTATGATCGGCTTAACCACTCGGTGCCCTGTTGTCAGAATCTTTATGCGTTGTGGTATTCATGAACAATTCAGTCAATGGGATATGTATAGTCTTAGGTGAGCGGCAGACATTTTTTACTTGAATACGTGGATAAGTCCAGTTCAAAATATTGTAAGCCGCATCCAACCCTTCAAATTCATTAAAACTCGCGTGAACCAGCGCGCCATTTTGTAGATAGAGCATTCCAATGTTTTGCTCTGCCTCAACAACCAAAGTACAACTCTTGTGCTCCCATTCAATCAGTTGGAGAAAGTCGCACAATGGTATTCCGTGGGGAACTTCATCCGGCTTGTTTTCCGCCGCTTCTTTGACTTGTTCCACCAAAGTGGACAATTTGATTGGCTTTGGGAGAATTCGCAAAACTCTCCATGGAATATGTGTATTTTGATGGGAGTTACTTGCAAAACCAGTCATTACCAGTACTGGGATTTGAGGATATTGCTCATGAATTATGGATAGTAATTCAAAACCATCCATAACAGGCATGTTGAGGTCTGTCACAACTACATGTATAGTTTGCGCTTTTAGAACTTCAAGCGCTTCTGCTCCATTGTCCGCAATAATTACCTGATACTTGGATAATTCGCGGAGGCCGGCTTGGAGCAGACTCTGAGTTGCTCTGTCGTCTTCGACTAGCAGGATGTTTCTTGGCTTGTCTTGAGCATTTGCAACCAAGGGCACCTCAGTTGAGAAGTAATATTTATTCAAAGTTCATCACTACTATATTAGCTTATTGTATGAAATGCAACTCATTATTTTCTCATCTGATCAAACAGTATGAATAGGGTATGAAACCTTCAGGAATTCGTGGAATCAGCCCTCTTGAGTACCAACAGCGTCAATTCTTTTGGCCGCAAAAAACGATTTGGCGGTCCCCAAAAACCAGTCCCGGAGCTGGTATATATCCACATTCGTTTGTATCGTTTCAAACCATGAGGGAAATCGAAAAGTAGCGGGACTACCACGCTCCACGGAAAGTACTGGCCCGCATGGGTATGCCCGGAAAGTTGTAAAGCGATGTCAGCTTTTTCGGCCTCAATGAAATCAGTTGGCTTGTGGTTGAGTAATATTTTTGGCGTACCTATGGGCGTTTCGACAAGAGCCTGTGCCAGATCAGGTTTGGGACCATAACCTCGGATGCCCCTGCTTGTTGAATCGGGAATCCCCACAATGGCTATTGTTGCATCGTTGAACTGAACGAGCACATTGTTGTTCATCAATACACGCCATCCCATTTTATTGAATACATCCAGCCATTTCTGTAAATCACCTGAGTAATACTCGTGATTTCCAGTAACAAAACAGATGCAGTCTTTTGGTTTCAAGTTCTCCATCACCGCGACTTTTGGAAGCAAGTCGCTGGGCGTTCCATCCACAAAATCGCCCGTAATGGCAATGACGTTAGGATTGATTTCATTTACATAAGATGTCAATTGTTCAAGGCTTCTCTTTGAAACCAGTGTATCTATGTGGAGGTCTGAAATCTGAACAATGGTGAAGTCTTCAAGTGACTTGTTCAAACCTAAAATCGGAACTTCCACACGGCGTATTGTAGGTGGCCTCAATGCTTGCACACAGCCAACAACAATTGAAACTATTGTTGCGGCTATTGCTGTCCGCAGTGCCCAAACACCAGTGGATGGTGGCGCGTCGAAAAATCGGCGTAAAAGAAACTGAAATAGGTCGGCAATACCTAAATAAACTATATAAGTGCTTACAAGGCCAAATATTATGTAGCACACCCAATCTACTACTTGGTAATGGCCGATTAGGCTTTTCAAAATGGGCATCTGGCCGATAATTCGGATTGAAATAGGGACTATTAACATAAAGACAAATATGCCCCATACAACCCAAGGATGACGGTTGAGTAAAGGACTCAATGCCATGCTTCTGAGTGACATGTATGTACATGCAAACCCAAGTACCAGGGTGACAACTGCTATTGGTAAGAACATTCTAACTGACATAGTATAAATCCGACTAAATGCGTGATGATACCGCAAGGCCTTGCAGCACATTTTGAGCAAGCAATTTATAATATAGCACTTTCATTAAGGTAATTGCAAAAGCATGTAGCATTTAGTCGCGCGTAATGATGCCCGCCGCTCCAAAGGCACCCGGTTAAACGAAAGTATAAGATAGATATAAACTCGGTTAAACACGCAAAACTGGCGTTTTGCAATCGGCTCTGATTTTTCATAGGCGAAAATGCTGTATCGAAATTTTGGGCATTTTATATGTAAAATGCTTTATGGTGATTCAACTTTTCAATGTTGAACTGTGATAATCCCGCAATTTACCAATATGGAGGTGTTATGACCCACTTGAGAAACTTGACTATAATACTTGCTGGCTGTGCCTTTGCTGCAACAGCGCAAACCCCTGTTAAACCGCCAGTTACACGTAAACTTGATGTGATAGACACATATTTTGGAATCCAGGTGCCAGACCCATACCGTTGGCTGGAGGATGATAACAGCCTGGACACAAAGGCTTGGGTAAAGGCTCAAAATGAAGTTACGGAAAAGTATTTGTCAGCTATTCCTGAGAGAAGCATCATTCAGGATCGAATGACAAAGTTGTGGAATTATGAGCGCTACAGCGCTCCTTCAAAATATGGGAATCTGTATTTCTATACTTACAACACAGGGCTTCAAAACCAGTCGGTACTCTATGTGACTGACAAGTTGGCAGAAAAAGGCCGTGTGCTTTTAGATCCCAATACTTTAAGCGATAATGGGACTGTTGCGCTGAGTGGTATGAGCGTAAGCGATGACGGCAAATATTTGGCCTATTCACTTAGCAATGCTGGCAGCGACTGGGTTGTCTGGAAGATCAGGGATGTTGCCACAGGGAAAGATTTAAAAGATGAAATCCGGTGGAGCAAATTCAGTGGCGCTGCATGGAAGAAAGATGCTTCTGGCTTTTATTACTCAAGGTACGACGCTCCCAAGGGCGATGATGCGTTGACAGGCGTGAACAAATTCCAGAAAGTTTATTTCCACAGAATCGGAGACCCGCAGGAATCCGACCAACTTGTATTTGAGAACAAGAACCAGCCAGATTGGGGCTTTGGCGCCTATGTCTCTGAAGATGGCCGTTGGCTGCTCATCAACCAGACAGAGGGGACTGAGCGCAAAAACCGCGTTTTTGCCAAAGACTTGAATAAACAGGACAGTGAATTTCAGCCGGTCTTCAACAACTTTGACGCAAGCTACAATTTTTTGGGCAACGATGGCGACACTTTTTACATAGCAACTGACCACAGCGCTCCGCGTGGAAGGATCATTGCCGTTAATATCAAACAGCTAACGCCCTCGGCTTGGCGTGAAATAATCCCGCAGGCAAGTGGGCGCGATGTTATTGCCGGTGCATCGCTATTTGGCGACAGAGTCGCGGTTACCTGGAAAATAGATGCGTTGAATCAAGTGAAATTGTATGACTTAAAAAGTGGCAAAAACATCAAACAGATACGCCATAGCGGCGTGGGCACCTTAACTGGCTTTAGCGGCAGACGGAGCGACAGCGAGGCTTATTATGGGTTCACGTCCTATAATGAACCGCCGACGATTTACCGATATGACCTGAAAACCGGAAAAGAGTCGGTCTTCCGCAAACCCAAAGTGGACATGAACTCAAACGATTTTGAAGTCAGGCAGGATTTTTACAACAGCAAAGATGGCACTAGAGTGCCGATTTTCCTGGCATATAAGAAAGGCACAAAGTTAGATGGCGCAAATCCGACACTGCTCTATGGCTATGGCGGCTTCAATTCTTCCGTGTCGCCAGGTTTCAGCCCGGCGAACCTTGTATGGATGGAAATGGGAGGTGTATATGCGGTCGCCTGTATCCGGGGGGGTGACGAATACGGAAAAGAGTGGTGGGAACAGGGCAAGCGTGAACTCAAACAAAACTGCTTTGATGACTTCATTGCCGCGGGCGAGTGGTTGATCAGTAAGAAATACACCAGTACGCCGAAACTGGCTATTCATGGAGCGTCTAACGGGGGGCTGCTGGTGGGCGCTTGTCTGACCCAACGGCCAGACCTCTTTGGTGCCGCCATCCCGGATGTAGGTGTTCTGGATATGTTGCGCTATCACAGGTTCACTATTGGCTGGGCTTGGCAGAGCGACTATATGTGTTCTGACACTAAAGAGGGCTTTGACAACTTAATCAAGTATTCTCCGCTGCACAACATTGTGCTTGGCACAGCGTATCCGGCCACGCTCATTACGACAGGAGATCATGATGACAGAGTTGTTCCCGCGCACAGTCATAAGTTTACCGCCACTCTTCAGGCGGCACAGGGCGGGCCGGCCCCAATTCTCACCAGAATAGAAACGGACGCGGGCCACGGCGCAGGTAAGCCGATGGCAAAAGTAATTACGGAACGGGCTGATATGTGGGCATTCCTTGTAAAGAATTTGAATGTAAAAGTCCCGGAAGGATTTGGCAAGTAAAACCATATGAAAATCAAGCAATATGGTTCCCCAGTTTTAGTTACCCAATGTATTGAAATCCTGTTTTCGGCATACGTGGTTGTCAGTCGGCTAACATTCTGATCAAATTCATATAGCCACCAAAAATTTCATGGCTGTTTACAAATCCGTAATTCCTGATTATCAAAAATATTCCTCTATCCTGAAATTTGTTCTCTTGACTCTCCTGGAGATTGTATGACTAATACCTTTATTCATGAAATTTGGGCGTATGAGTTACTCCGTGAAGCTGGTTTGGCTTGCGCCGAGTGGGCGGTTGTGCGTAATCCGGCGGATATTAATTCATTGCCATTTACAATCGGAACGCCGGTTGTAATCAAGGGAACGGCTGTGGATGTCTGGCATAAATCTGATTTGGGCCTCTTAGCTTTTGAAGATTTTGACGTAAATATGATTGCCAACCATCATGAGCGCATGAAATCCTTGGCTTCGCCTCATGGCTCTTATGTTGGTACGTTGGTGGCCCGCAGGGTTGATTTCAAGCGGCTTGCCGGGCAACCTACCGAGGCGCTTATTGCGCTGCGGAAAACACCAGAAGCCGGATGGACGATTGTGCTGGGAATTGGCGGAATTCTCACTAACGCTTGGGGTGAGGAAATTCGCCCGCTGCTGTGGCCTACGGCGCTGACTACGCCGTTGGAAGCCTTCGGCGATTTCAAAAAACACTGGCTTGGCAAAACATGGCTGGGTAGTCTGCGACAAGGAAAAGCTCTGACAGATGAAACTAAACTGACAGCCTTTTTTGAGGGGCTATGGCGCTTGGTTGGGCTGCTTGAGCGCGAAGGAGCAACTCTGCTTGAAATGAATCCGGTGGTTCTGGATGAGGAAGGCAGGCCGATAGCTCTGGATGGCGTTGGGACAATAGAGCCGCGCAGTGAAGATGTAAAAAAAGCGAATTTTGCTCCTGCGAAAGTGCGGGATATGCTATTGCGTCCAAAAACCATCGCTCTTGCCGGTATTTCCAATAAACCCGGCAATCCGGGGCGTATAATTCTGGATAACTTGCTCAAAGGCGGTATGGAACGAGATTGTATTGTTCCAATTAAGCCGGGGGCTATTGAGTTGGATGGTTTGTCCTGCCTTAATAGTGTGAAAGATTTGGCAGCAAAGCCTGTGGATATTTTGATTGTCAGTCTTCCTGCCCCTGTGGCTGTTGAGACCATTGAACAGCTTTGCGGTCAGGGCGGAGGCGCTGAAATTGTGTATCTGGTATCAGGCGGCATAGGCGATGGCGCGGATGAGTCCGGTTTTGGAAAGCGTATTCAGGATTTCCTTGCCATGCGCAGGGCGGCAAATCAGTGGACGCCGCTTATCATTGGTCCCAATGGATTGGGCTTTCTCAGTTCAGATAAAAAAATCAACACTCTGTTCATTCCAGATGAGAGACTTCCTGCCCGTTTGCCCGGCGGTCCTTTGGCATTAGTCAGTCAATCCGGAGCTTTCCTGGTCAGCCGCCTATCCGCGTGTCCCTATTTGCCTATGCGCTATGCGTGTTCCATTGGTAATCAGATGGATTTAAAGCTGTCCGGTTTTCTCAGGGCGCTTGGCAGTGAGCCTGGCCTCAAGGTCATCGCAACTTATGTCGAGGGCTTTGCTCAAGGGGATCTAATGGATTTTGCGGAAACAGCCAGAGAGTTGACTATTAAAGGGCAACGGGTCGTTCTCTATAAGGGTGGGCGCAGTCAGGCCGGAATGGCAGCCGCCAGCAGTCACACAGGCGCGTTGGCGGGCGATTGGGAACTGCAAAAAGCTTTGTTGATAAGAGCGGGTGTAATTGTTTGTGAAAGTCTGGCTGATTTTGACGCTGTTCTCTCCTGGCTGGCCTCTTTCCCCGAAGGAAAGCCTAAAAAAACAGCTGTTGTTACAAACGCCGGATTTGAAAGCGTCGTGAGCGCCGACCTCGTTGAAGGGAACCTGGAAGCTGTTAACCTGACAGACGCGGAAATAAAAGAATTGGCCTCAATTATTGAAAAGCATGGGCTTTCTGGTTTGGTGGGCGCCCACTTGCCTCTGGATTTGACGCCAATGGCCAGCGAAGCGCCTTATTTAGAGGGAATTGAGCTTGTCGCCAAAAGTGAGGCCGATAGCATTGTCGTTGGCTTAGTTCCGTTGACACAGCGCCTTAGCAGCCAGGAATCCCAAAAAATGGATGTTTTTGCCAGGACCATTCTGGATATAGCCCACAAAACCAAAACAAGGATTGGCGTGGCTGTTGACGCCGGCTCCGATTATGATGTCTGCCGGCAATCCATCATGAAAGCCGGATTGCCCTTGTTTAACACAGTGGAAAGAGCGCTTTGCGGACTGAGAAAGTTATAATGGTTTAACCTTTTTTAGCTTGAATCTGTTATAATGTAATGGTAATGCAGTTTTTGGAGGGTTTGATATGTCTCTCTGCTGCATCTTGATTTCCGTAATATCGACAATTTTGTTATTGACAACAGGGACTATAGCTGGCGCACAAGGCCAATGGGTTGACGATTTGTACCTCGTTTGGGTTCCCCTTGGTCCCCCATGGCGCATGGCCTTTATAGATGAAAAAAATCACATTCAGAAAATGATTCCACCCATAACACAATCCTCAAATTTGCCAGTCCCTTATGAACTCTTTCACAGTCACGTTTTTGCTAGGGGTATGTATTCTGGCATTTGGCATACTGATGCACTGTATATAGGTATGGTGGAGGAAGAGGATGAAACCCAACAAATAAATGAGGATGGGAAAAGGATTCGTAGCTTGAATTTTGCGAAATGGCAAAATGACGAATGGAATTATTTAGGCCAGTATAGAGGAACTGACAGAAGCGAGTTTGCTTTTATACCTTGCAGCAATGACCGATACATAATTATCCATGAAGAGAAAGATATGACAGACAATAGGTTTGATGCTTCCCCATTCACCCGAGCATCTTTCCGCCGAAAAGAACTCAGTTTTGATTCACCCATTGACCACGGTCAGGACGATCTCCAAAAATATATATCAAACCCAAATGTCTATAAACTGGCCTATTATAGCCTAAGAATCGTTACTAATGAACATGTCACATTGGTTCATCCTAACACTGGTTTGTACTGGGTTTTTTCACTGGAAAAAGCATCTTTGGTAAAGGCCGGCAATATTTTTAAACGTATAACTCCAGAGATGGTGCTCAAAGGCGGATTTCAAAGTGCAATACTATGTGCTGGCCCTGAAAAAGAAGGGACAGTACTGATTTCCGCCCTGGATGAAATTTTTTTTACTAAAACAGACTATGATCTTAATAAGTATTGGGATGACTATCATAAAGAACGTACTGAATTCATGAATAACCCGCCAACATTTACTGATGAAGAGTATGAGGAAAGATATAAACTTTTTAAAGAAACATTGGAACTCCGTGAAAAAGAACAAATAGGAATAAATCCATTTATCGTGTGGTACCGCATTTATCCAGAAAACGGGAGAGTCGAAAAGTTAAGCGCACCTCCAGAAGGCGGAACACTACATAGAGAATACGGTAAATATAACAAATGGAGGCCTATGCCCGATGGCTCAGTACGAATTGGCTATTTTGATTTTGAAATTGCAGAAGCCTTCAGGAAAGAACAAGAGAAACCGGCACAAGGAGAGGATTCCATAGAGAACAAAAAAGAAGTGGAACAAACCACAGATAAACCCCCTAAAGCCGATAACACCGACATTAAGAAAACCGATACTGAAATCAAGTAATAAACCTAGAATTGGCATAGCCAATTAATTTTGAAAACTTCATATAGTGCCTCATCTAAAGAAGATAACAGAGGTAGTATTTCAGGCGGACATCTTTTAAGCCAGCCCAAGAAATTCTCTATTAGTTCAACTCAAGTGATTACGGTGCCAAAATGGCCAAATCTATGTTCGGAGTGATTTTCATTACCTTTGACTTGTGCCAGCTTGCATGGTCATACTGAACACTCAGAGCATACTAGTTTGGATACCGCCTACAGATATCCCTCAGAAATATAGCCGTCTTGCTTTTCAAAGTCCAGAATGTGCAATACAGTCATGCGAAACTCATTGATGAAATTTGAATTCAGAAGCCATGAGAATGGATTACGCCATCTAAAACTGCTATATTTTTTACTGTGATGACGTGTTCGTTTTCTGGAGGTTCGGATGTTTCTGAAAATGTTTTTTGCTCTGACCGCGCTACCGTGTTTGGTTGTTCAATCTCAAGAGAGTAATCCATTTTTCCAAGATTGGAAAACACCTTTTCAAGTGCCTCCGTTTCAAGAGATCAAGGCGGATCACTTCTTACCTGCTTTCAAAGAAGGCATGGCAAGACAGAAAGTTGAAGTTGATGCCATCGTCAACAATCCTGTTGCGCCGACATTTAAAAACACGGTTGAGGCGTATGAACGGTCTGGATCGTTTTTGGAACGGGTTTCTGCTGTGTTTGGAAATCTGAGCAGCGCGGAAACCAATCCACAGCTTCAGGCGATCAATCGTGAATTGGCGCCCATGCTTTCATCTCATAGTGATGATTTGCGCTTGAATGAAAAACTTTGGTTGCGCGTTAAGGCTGTATGGGAAAACCGCGAAAAAGAAAAACTAAATGCGGAACAGGCCAGACTGTTGGAGCGCACATACAAGTCTTTTGTTCGTGCGGGTTCTGCTCTCTCCGCTGAAGCCAAAGAGAAAATGCGCAAGATCAATTCTGAACTATCCGGCCTATCAGTTAAATTTGGCGACAATTTACTTAAAGAAAACAATAATTTCCGTATTGTGATTGATAGAAGCGAAGATTTGGCGGGTCTTCCAGAAGGTCTTATCGCCCAAGGAGCGGTTGATGCCAAGGTTGCCAAATTGGATGGGAAGTGGGTGTATACGCTACAAGCCCCGTCAATCTGGCCTTTCCTCACTTACTGCGAAAACCGCGAACTTAGAAAAAAGATGTTGGAAGCTTATTTGACTCGCTGTGACAAGGGAGATGAATTTGACAATAAGGCAATTGTCAGCAAAATCGCGGCGCTACGCATTGAGAAAGCCAATTTGCTGGGCTATAAGACATGGGCGGACTTCATTTTGGAAGAAAATATGGCCAAAGACTCCAAAGGTGTCTATGGCCTTTTGGATATGCTATGGAAACCAACCATTGAAAAAGCGCGCCAAGAGTTAGCCGAACAGCAAGCCTTTGCAGATGCCGAAAACAGCTACATTAAAATAGCGCCCTGGGATTGGTACTTCTATAGCGAAAGAGTAAAAAAATCCAAATTTAACCTGGATGAATCCGAATTAAAACCATATTTTGCCATTGACAAAGTGCGCGATGGAGCTTTCCAAGTCGCCAACAAATTATATGGAATCACTTTCCATCCGCGTAAGGATATCCCTGTCTATAACCCTGAGGTGCAAGCATTTGAAGTCAAAGAAAAAGATGGCCGACATTTGGGCGTATTCTTGGTTGACTACCACCCAAGGCCCGGCAAGCGCGGCGGGGCTTGGTGCAGCGCTTATCGCGGTGCAAAGAAAGATGAAAGAGGTAAACCGGTTGCACCTGTTGTTGTGAATGTCTGTAACTTCACGCGTCCGGTTGGAGATGCTCCTGCGTTACTTACCGCTGATGAAGTCAGCACTCTGTTTCACGAATTCGGTCACGCGCTGCATAGTTTGTTTTATGCTGGTTCATACCGAGGAATAGCGGGTACACCAAGAGATTTTGTGGAATTGCCCAGCCAAATTATGGAAAATTGGGCTACCGAACCCCAGGTGTTGAAGATGTACGCGCGCCACTGGAAAACTGGTGAAGTTATGCCTGACACATTGATTGATAAGATTCAAAATGTCAGTAAATTTGGCAATGGTTTTATTAAGGGCGAGTACCTGGCGGCCAGTCTTTTAGATATGGATTGGCATACACTTTTAGAATCTAAAGAGGTTGATGTTACCGCATTTGAAAAACACAGTCTTGAAAAAATGGGCTTGATTAAAGAAATTCCACCCCGTTATCGCACGACTTATTTCAATCATATTTGGGCAAGCGGCTACAGCGCTGGCTATTACGCCTACATTTGGGCTGCCGTTTTGGATAGCGACGCATTCCAGGCATTCAAGGAAACCGGAAATATCTTTGATCTGAGAACCGCTGACAAATTCCGCAAAGAGGTTCTCAGTCGTGGTGGTATTCAGGATGGCGCACACCTATATAAAAACTTTCGTGGCAGAGACCCGAATGTGGAAGCCTTGCTGAATAAGCTGGGTCTGAAATAACGCCGTGGAAAAAACGCAAAAAATGAGTGCCAATTTGATTATCGCTTGTCCAATACATGCCCTTAAATGTTTTGAGCATTTGATCTATGCTTGGCAAAATGGTTTTTGATTGTTTGGGGATATTATGTTTAGAACTTCTCACACTGTACACACATTGGCTAAACCCGAAGAAGCGTGGGATTTTATAAAGGATGTCTCTAGGTGGAGAAAATGGTTTTTTGATGTGGAACTGGTTAGGTTGCATGGTCCGCTTATGACTGGAATGCAAGGATTTATGTACCTTCCCGATGATGAAGTTCATACGATGTTTGTTCAGAAATGTGATTTGGGCCGATTGGAAGTCCTTGTAAATTTGCGCTTTGGCGTAAAATTTCGTTTTTTAGCTGATATATCCTCAACCCCATTGGGGAGTACGATAAAGTTGGAAGGCGAAATATTAGGTGCAATGGCGATAATTAGCGCGTGGGGATGGGTGAAAAGGTTAAAAACAGCACTGGTGCCATCAACGCGTCGTTTAGGCGCTTTAAGCCAGGAAACAGCCTCTTAGAAAATTTATTTTAGCTTTATACCTTCTGCCAACACGGTGATCGCTTGCTCAAAGTTGTCTGGTTCGAGCAGTAGGCTGGCTACGAGAAATCCTTTTTTGGGAATATCAAAAAAATGTCCTGGATATATCAACACTCGGTAATCTGACAACAGCCGCAATGCACAACTTTCATCGTCTTCAATAGCTGGTTGCCGTATAAGGACACTCCATCCACCATAAACCGGATGACGACTCAGGTGTGGATGTAGTTTCAAAATATTGTCCAAGGTCATCAAGTTTTTCCCTAGGCGATGTTTTATTTGCTCTTGCATTCCTGGCGCAAGAGCAAATAATTTGGGGGTTGCGTACGCTGTTGTAGCTGATACCGACAAGTATTGGTCGGCAATGAAAGCCAGTTGCTCGGTTGCGCTGCTTGCTGCACCTAACATAATGATCCAAGCCAGCTTTAACTGGGGCAAAGCAGCCAGCTTACTCAAGCCAGATAATAGAAATACCGGGCATTTAGGAGTAGGCCCTTCCAATACCGTGCGTATTGCATCGTTCTGATGCTCAACTGGATAACACGCAAAAACCTCGTCCACAATTAGCGACAATGCCTTTTCCGTTGCTAATTCCAAAAGATTGAACCACTCCGTTTCAGTAAGAAATTGACCGGTAGGGTTGTTTGGATTGACTACAACAATAGCCCTGGTCCTTGAATCACATGCCCTGTGAATTGCGTCAACATCTAAATTCCAACCATCGTGCCAGTAGGCTGGAACAATGTTACAATTAAGCCCTTCTAAACGCGCCAGCCATTCAAATAACGGATAACTGGGTGAGGGGAGTAATATGCTATCTCCTGGATTTGCCAACAGTTTGAACAACATGCTGTAGGCTTCGGAAGTTGATGCCGCAAGTTGTATGTACTCCGGGTTTATACCGTGTCCATACGCTTCTGAAATAGCAATTCTTGCTATTTTCAAACCTTTTGGATCTGGCTTGTAATTGAATAATTGTTGATCTGTAAGTGCGTGGATGATCGCATCTCGCGGATATTCAATCCCACAGGCGCTTGGGTTGGAAGTTGTGAGATCCAGTAATGGAATTGAGGCTCTCTTTAACTGGTTCAAAAGTATGGTCAACGAGTTTTGATTGAAATTTTCCGGCAGACGAGTTGAAAAATACATACTTATAGCATAATAGTAATTGCAGTTTGATTTGAAACAAGGGGGAACAATGTCTCAAACGCCAAAAGTTGCTGTTTTGCTTGCTGGTTGTGGACACCTTGATGGAGCTGAAATCAGAGAGGCTGTTTTAGCGTTGCTTGCGTTAGATCAACACGGAGCTAATTTTCAATGTATAGCTCCCAATGCAACTCAATATCACGTAATTGACCACGTAACGGGCAAAGTAGTGAAGGAACAGGCACGCAATATTTTAGAAGAAGCCAGTAGAATTGCGCGGGTCGGACAATGTCTGGATATAGAACATGCCAAGCCTGAAGAATATGACGCATTGGTAATTCCAGGCGGTTTTGGCGTGGCCAAGAATCATTGTACTTTTGCTTTTGACGGGCCGAATGCTTCTGTTAGGTCGGATGTAGCTACTTTTATTCAAACGTTTTTTAATGCAAAAAAACCTGTCGGCGCTATTTGTATTAGTCCGGCTCTGGTGGCGTTGGTTCTGGCAAAAAATGGACTTAAGGGGAAGCTGACTCTAGGCTCGGGTCAAAGTGCGAAACCAGCGATGGATGCTCTTAACCAGGAACTCGTGGAGGTACCGAGTGCCAGAGAGATAATCATAGATAAAGACCTCAAACTTGTAACCACAGCTGCTTATATGTTTGACAATGCCCGTTTGGCGGATGTGTTTATTGGTATTGAACGTTGTGTCTCAGCAGTATTAAAGTTGGTATAGTATTGCAGTAATTGTTGTTGTTTGGTGCGACTTTCCAAAGCAATCTGAAATCGGAGATACTACCATGGACTCTTCAGAAAACATTAGGAAATTTTCCAGAGTGCTTTTTAATTTCGAAGCAAATGTCAAAGCTGATGCTCGACAATTCGCAGGGAAAATTGAAAACTTAAGCCTGCGAGGTATGTTTTTATCAACAAATGAGAAACTTGCCATTGGCGATGATGTTGAAATTACTATTGAACTAAATGACCATCCAGAAAATCATATAATTATAAATGGTAGGGCAATAAGAATAACGGAAGATGGTATTGCCTTTATCTTTGACCTGATTGATTCTGATTCTCATGCTCATTTAAAGCGAATTGTAGAATTTAACATAGATGACGCCAATAGAATAGATGAAGAGATTGATTTATTTTTAACTGACCAGTTAAAACGGCGATGATGTACAACTTTGGTTTTATCAAAAAAATACAGTTGAACATATACATTGAGAAAAAATTACTAAAGCCGCTCCAATAGTTCAATCAGAGCTTCAGCCATTGTCTGGTTTGGCTTTGGTGGGTTTTCTACGATGCTTCCCACGAGTTTTATTTTGCCGCCTGGAATTGATGCGAATAGCCAGAATGTAGGCACTTTCTTGACTTTTTGTGGGATGGACTGTTGTGGCCATGCACTTTTTTTTGTTGCTTTGCTACGATTGGTTCCAATCCAATTGATCGAGATGAATGGGTTTGATGTTTCGGCAAGTTTGATAACGTCCGGTAGCCAGTGATGGCTGTCCCCACACCAACTGCCGAAAACAGCAACAATGGCGCAAGGGGTTTCAATGGCTTTCCAGCGTTTGATCAGTTCAGGGTCAATCTGAACTTTTTCGTATATGTCAGAAAATTCTGAACGGTGCTCTATTATCATTTCTGCTGTTACTGGGCCGATCAGTACAGGAAGATTATTTTTGTTGTCTGAACGCAACTGTTTTATCAGCAGGTTCCAAAGCCTGTGAATTACAGGAAGATTATTTTTGTTGTCCGAACGCAACCCATCTTCCCAAACTGGGGTGAGTTCATTATTAATCTGTTTTTGAAGTGTGGGAACTCCCTGTAGGGAGCTGAATGTGACAGAAAGTGATAATAGGACAGACATCATAGTGTTTGCCTCATGTTGAGTTGTTCGGCTATTATACCAATTTGCGGTCAAAGAAATGCAATTTGATGTAATGTCTCACTAGGTATTTTGCCGATACTTTAAGATGAGGTGATTGCAAAACCATGCTGTACATCCGTACCATCCATTTTAACGTCCGCTCCAGAGTCATATCCGACTTGATTACAGCGCAGTTTAGCTGTGGATACGGTCTTTCAAGCGTTCCCTGCTCCTCCCATACGCTCGCAAAACATGAGTTTTGCAAGTGGCTCAAATATTAATTGAATACTGTTTGCCTTGCCAAAGCCAACGATGCCCACAAAAATGCTCACATCCCCTATCCTGCTGGTTGACGTTGATGCCATCCAGAGAGAGACCGTTGCTGACATATTAAAAAGTGAAGGCTTTGGCGTTGTTGCGGTTTCATCTGGAGATGAGGCGACAAACGCACTACGCCAAAAAAAACCCCCTTTTGATCTTGTGATAACAAATCTCACAATGCCAAAAAAAGATGGTCTGGATGTGATTAAAGCTGCGCTGAAATACAATACAGATTGCTCGGTCATGGTTCTGAGTAACTTTTCCAGCGCGAACTATGCGGTCGAGGCTATAGCTAATGGTGCTTATACGATTGTCACCATGCCTCTTCACCTTGATCATTTCAAAAACGCGTTGAGGAGGTTTGCCGAGTATTCAATTCTTTTGTCAGAGCGCAACTACTTGAGGGATCGTGTGGCTGAGCTTGAATCAAAAGTGGAATCTCTTGAAGCCACCAAAGGGCGCATGGAGATGTTGGCTCAACAGATAGACCCGATGCGTGGCGATCTGAGAACTAATTCGTTAGAGGAATTAGAACAAATCGCCAACTTGCGTTACAAAGGCATATTAACTGAGGAACAGTTTCAATCTGTGCGAAAATCCTTACTGACACGGTGGTTGCCTTGAGACATTTACTTCCTTTTTTGGCGCTAATCTCTATCTCTCCTCTGATTGCGCAAAGCAATTCGATTAAGTCCAGATCTACTTCGCATGAAATGAATGATCAGGAAATTGTCGAGTTCGCTCGTAAATTGCTGGAAAAACAAAATCCAAATCCAGGTGAATTGCTCGCTGGCTTAAATAAAATCCAGAATTACACTTTCAAAGATAAAGAGGCTCCCGAAAAAGAGTACATTCTATTTGCTCAAGGAATTTTAGAAGATCGAACAGAGCAGCCTACAAGAGCGTCTGTTACTTTTCGAAGATTTGAACGAACCTGGCCAAACTCTCAATACATGCCTGAAGTAGAATATGTCCTGGGACGTTACGCTCTTGATAGAAAGAATTACAAAGATGCGGAATCCCGTTTGCAAAGATCTCTGGAATCAGACCTGCCCGCTGAAACCAAATACAATATTCAAGGACTTCTGATTTGGTGCCTGCTTGAACAGAACAGAATGGAAGAGGCTATCCCCATTGTTAAAGCATTATTTCCTATTGGCCAATCAAAACCAGACGAGAGGGCGCTGGTCGCAATATTGGAAGTCCAGTGCGCAATTAAAGATGTAGAAGGGGCAGTGGAAACCAGAAATTCTTATGTGGCTACTGTTACAAACGGCTCAATGAAAACTCGCGTCAATATGGCATGTGGTTTACTGCTATCTCAATCAGGAAAAGGCCCTGAAGCTGCCTTGGTTTTACACGAAGTCATTAATGACGAACCAAATTCAGTCAATGCTGATGAGGCAAGACTGGCTTTGGCCACCAATATCGCTGACGGACAATTACAAAATAAAGCAGAAAAAGAAAGCGATTCGGCGGAATTCATGCTAGCCAGGGTAAAAACCGATGGCTTTGACGGCAAGGCGCAGCAACGCTCTCTTTTCTTGCAAATCCGCATTGCTTCCAATCAAAAACAGTTGGACAGGATTTTACGTTTGGCAGATAAATATAAAAAAGAGTATCCCGACTCCCCAAACTCCATTACAGTGCAATCCTTCAGAGACGATACGATAAGAAAAATTATTCAGGACACGATTGACACCAAAGGACCATTGACAGCCATACCGTTGCTGACCGGCGATTATATTCGTTTGATAACACCGCAGCTTCGCTCAAAACTGGTTTCATATTTTGTCTCAAGGAGCCTTCCCGAAGCAGCCGTGAAAATAATTCAATCGTCTCCGGAAAATGAAAAAGCCGCACTTCGTCAACTTCTTTCACAAGGTCTTTCCAACGCGCTTCCGCCGCCTAAAGTCTTGGTCAGACTTAATGGAGACCTGACAGACTACAGTAGAGAACTTGGAGAAATAAAAATACTGCTGGCAGAAAAAAAATGGACTGAAGCCGGTATCAAAATTGGAAAACTGAAACCAGGAGCAGACCGAATAAACGCCCTGATGACGGTGCTAAGGCGCCCAATGCTACCTTATGAAGTTCCTTTAAGGTTGAAAGAAGCCCAAGATTGGTTGCAGATGTGTTCAGAAACAGACTCCACCAAAGAGCCTCTGATTATATTCGTTGCAGATCTGAATATGCAGGTAAACAATCCAAAAGGCGCTCTGGACCTTTATCCAGCAAAACCACAAAGAGAAAATCTGGGATGGGTAAGCCTAATGCGCGCCACAGCAATGGTTCAATTAGGACAGACAGAAGATGCGAAAAAACTGCTTGCTGAAAACGCTCTGGTTCCGGAATTCAGGTTAAACAGGCAGTCTCTTGCTAATCAACTGAAGTTTTAAATCATTCGAGGTAATTGCAAATCTCGTTTTCGTCTGCACTTTCCATTTCGCCGTCCGCTCGTCTGGATTTACTGCAACGCAGACTGATTCTATTTGGAATTGGAATGCGCGACACGGATGTTGCGCCTCGCCGTGGCCGAATAATTCAAAATTGCATGGACGCAATTTTGAATTAAAAATGGAATAAAACTGGCTATTGCAAGAACATCAAGTTTTGCAAGTGGCTCATTCCTCCATGTTTTTTTCAGGCCAAGGGCTTGGTTCACCGATTTCCCACTTTTTCGAGTACCATATTTTTTCCAAGTACAAACCCATTGGCGGTGCCGTAAAACCAGCTTGGCTTCTGCTTTTTGAGTTCAATATCTCCAAAACTCTTGCTGGCTTAATCTTCCCGCGTCCCACTTCAACGAGTGTTCCAGCCATTATCCGAACTTGATGCATAAGAAATCTGTCGCCTTCAAATATCAAGTCCAGCTCGGTACCTCTGGAATCCAACCGTATGTCAAATATTGTCCTGACCGGCGTTGCGGCGGAGCAGTCCTTGCATCTGAAACTTGAAAAATCGTGTGTTCCAATTAAATTTGAGGCGGCACTCAATATCTCTTCCCTATCTATAGGCTCCGTCCCGTATAGATGCCAGCGGCGCATTTCCAAAAATGGATTCGCGGAAGCGCCTTCGTCAAGCCTGTACACATACCGTTTAGCCACGGCATCATGACGGGGGAAAAAACCATAGGGAGATTCCAGCACTGCCATTACCCTAATGTCTGCGGGGAGATGGGCATTCAACGCGGCAAGCAGACGATATGGCTCCCAGTGCTTTTGCATCCATATTAGTACACCCTGTGCTTTAGCATGAACTCCGGCATCAGTTCTGCCAGCCCCCTGAGGCATTGGCGCGTCCCGCCAAAGCTCACGAATCGCCGTCCAAAGCTCACCTTGAACACTTCTAAGAACACTTTGTATTTGCCAGCCAAAAAATGCAGTGCCTACATACGCCAAACGGAGAAAGTATGGATGCGTCATCTCTGGTATTGTATCGCCAGGAAAGCTGAAAAACAGGATGCACTCCGCTTTTCAGCTTCATTGAGAATACTTTCCGACAGGCTTTTCATGGGAAATCTCTAGGTTGGGTTGTGTACTTTTAGGATAAATTGGAATGAATTCAGAGGTCATGAGGATTTAGGGTCAAGCACTGTCAACAACCTTGCATAAACACGTATCTTTATCTTTTTCAATTTTTATGATTCTTATGACCTGTAGATTTTCACCCAATTGGGTCAATTGAAACTGCACCGATATTGAATCAAAAAAAAAAAAAAAAAAAAAAAAAAACTTGACACACAAGCTTAAGAGACATAATCTGCTGTTAGTTTAGTTTTCCCCTTGAATCCATAGGGATTTTTGCGGGACGGTTTTTGAAAACCCAACAGGAACGCCTATCAAGTGATAGCCAGTTCCAAAACCCAAAACCCGGGGAGTTTATTCCCCATAAATGGAGGTTTCCATGAATAAGGCCGAACTGGTAAACGCCGTCGCAAAAGAGGCTGAAATCAGCAAGTCCAAAGCTGCAGTCGCACTTGATACAGTTATCGCTAGTATCAGTGCTGCCCTAAAAGCAAAAGAGAAGGTAACGCTGGTTGGCTTTGGCACCTTTTCCACTGCTTCTCGCAGCGCCCGTACCGGTCGCAATCCACGCGATGGTAAGTCCATCAAGATTGCCGCTAAGACCGTTGCAAAATTCAAACCGGGCAAAAAACTTGCTGATGAAGTAAACGGTAAAGGCGGACATCATCATCACAAGAAGAAAAAATAATATCGTTCAGATAGTTTTTTAGACGGCCTGCACTTGCAGGCCGTCTTTGTTTTTAAGATTTTTTTACAGTTGCTTCCATTCACAGATGTTTTATCAGAAGTAAAAATTAGATGTAAAATTTTTGTTCGTGATTTTGAAAATTTGCGATAACCACCAAATACAAGCGACCATCAGCATGAACTCATTTCAGCCATCCGTAAAACTCATGAACAGGAGATGTCATTACAAAACTTTGCTGTACATCTATGCTCTCCATTTTGCGCTTCAACCTAAATGCGCGCCCTGCGTAATATGGCAGTTTAACTATTTGTCAAGTGAACTGCTATGTCTGAATTTGCTTTACAATTCCATGCTGCGTCTTGTTTGTAGGCGGCCTTTGCCAGCCGTAAGTAAGCAATAAAGGCGAAAATTACTATAAACGCGTGGCCTTAGCATCTACAATGCTGTTGCAAAACTGAACTTACAACAGACTCCATTCTTTTCAGATACGAGCAGTCTAAAAATGCAAAACTTTCATTTGAGCGCAGTCAATTTTTCAGAATGGCAGTTAAAATGTTATCTGAAGTTTTGGGAGGTACATAATTATGGACTTCAAAAAAATCCCAGTGTTTTGCGGTATTGGCTTGATTGTAATCGCAAGTGGAGCTAATACGGCGTGCAACTTTTTCAACAAATCACACAGCGATGACTCAGAAGAAGCCTCTGATGAACATCCTCCAGAGAAGCCAGCTGCCTCGGAAGCCGCCCCAAAAGCACCACCCCCCGCAGCAAGCAATAATGATGTGGGCTTTGTTGAAGAAACCACTCCCGTCACCCTAACCAACATAGTCAATATGCCCGGCTCTAAAGGTGGCTTCCTCAAATGTCAAATCAGTATCATGGTGATAGACGAAGAGCTTGGCAAAAAAATGAATGCTGAAGCACCGAGTCCTGAAAATGCGGTAGCTAAAGCCATAGTTCTTGACGCCCTGTCCTCAATGACCGAAGAAGATATATTTGATAACGAAGCACGACAAGTTCTCAGGGAAAACATAACCGAGAAGCTGAATGAAAGAATCAGACTAAAGCCCTCAACTGAAAAAAAGGCGCCACCGCGTCCGGCGAGACCATTTAAGGATGTTCTTATTACCGAATGGGCTGTCCAACGCTGAATTTTTGTGTTGTTTCGCCATATCTTCCAATAACTTTTTAAACCTGACCTCACATGAAACGGCCTGAAAAGACTGATGTTGACAAGACTCTCACATTTTTAAATGTGATCAATGATTTAATACCTGTTATTGACACACCTTTTCGCCTGAACATTGATCTTGGTCGAACCAGAATGACCATTCGAGATCTGTTGGAACTGGAAGTTGGCTCAATAATAGAACTCAAAAAGAGCGCCGGCGAACCAATGGACGTGTTGATTAGGAACAAAGCCATTATGAAAGGCGAGGTAACTGTTCTGGAAGATTCTCTTGGACTTCGCATAGTTGACATAATTGATATCAACCGTAAAGTTTAATTGTTTTGTGGGATGCTTCTAGGATGAGTGCTTCCCACAGAGAGTTTCCCGTTGCCCTGTTTTTAGGTGGGCTTGATCCATCTGGAGGCGCTGGTATTTTGCGAGATGTGGCGGTGGCATCTGGTTTAGGTGTACATTCAATGGCCATACCTACCGCAGAAACCATTCAAAACGGCATAGAGTGCGCAGAGATACTCCCTCCAAGCCTTGTTCCAACGAAGCGGCTGGATTTGCTCAAACCTCATTTGCGTGGAAAATGGGGAGTCAAACTTTCCATGTTCCACAACTGCTCACTGCTACGAGATGTATTACCTAAAATTCACCATTTGGCACCGCTAGCCGCAATATGGGATCCCATAATTGCGCCAACAAACGGAGTGGGTCTGCACGACCCAAAAGCATTAAAAGAAATCATTGCTCTGCTTGCCAACAAAAATTGGATAATCTCGCCAAACATTCCGGAAGCCCGACTGCTTGCTGATTTACCTCATGCCTTACCAGAAAACGCAGCGGAAAAAATAATGGACATGGGAATACAAAATGTGTGGATCAGAAGCGGTCATGCTGATGGAAAAACATTGCAAGACCTTTGGTGCGATGCCAATGGACACAAGTGGCTGACGCCGTACGACCGTCTCAATGGAGACCCAAGAGGTACAGGTTGCACAGTCACAAGCGCATGGCTGGCATTTCGCCTTATTGGTATGGAACCAATCAACGCTGCCGAAACCGCCATACAATATATACGAAAAGCGTGGAATTACCTGCATGTTCCCGGAGGTGCAGGTCGTCTCACATTCCCGCCAAGAGTACAATGATAATAAGAGAAGGCCAAGGTTTCGTTATTCAAACAGCCCAAGATTCACCCTGGGCCGGGTGGTTCAGCGTTCAGGAACTGGATTGGTTGAATCTCATCAGAACAAATTCGTCCATGTTTTTGAGGTGCCTTGGGGAAATCATGGCAGTCCTGCCGGGTGGTGTTTCACTACTGTGGGATCTAGCGGAGACATCGCATTCAAACAGCTCGGCCCTATTGACCACTCTGGAAAATATATTACTCCACTTACCCGGTATCAGTATTCACACAAAAAAACCACTGCGCTATGACCCGCTCGAAGTTCCATTAAATGCGTGGTTCCACTCACCAGAAGTGCCGGACGGCGATCTATCGGTAGCATGGCGAAAAGGCATGATTGGATGGGTTCCACAGCTAAGAAACGGTTGGTCATTGCCAGGTATTGGACATGCCTCAACAGATCAGAAAGATTGCACCGCCGGAATGCTATGGGGCGAAATAACGATACCTGCCCTGGCGATACATCATTTGGAAATCGAAAATCTCAAGTCAGCCATTGAAGACACACAAGCTCATATCGAACGAGTATTGAGCCATCGCATTAACGCAGGCGCATGGCCTCAGTCAATTCCATTTCACCGCCGCAAAACAACATGGCGGTTGTCATTAACTGGCGGATGGGAATTTCAACTCTCTGGTCAATCATGGGAAGCGCTTGCTTCAGATTTGTCATCCTTGCAAACATCTTTAAGTAATTACCTGAAATGCCGCATTCACATTGGCATTAATCACAACGCCAGAATTGCTGGGATACTTGGTGAACAGGCTATGAGACTCGGGCTCCCTTGGCGAAGTTCCATAAGTATGCCCCCTGCACCGCTATCCTTTACACCTGGAATTGCCGCCGACCCTAGAAAAATCAGTCCCTTAGAAGCCAGAGCCTCTGTACCAAAATCAATAGCCCCGCTATTATCAGATCCTCCGGTAGCCTTGCTTCGCGTACCATCAGTGCCTTCTATGAAAGGAATTGACACATTCATGCGAGGTATGGAAGTACAGCCCGCTATCCGCTGGATTCCGCCGGACATGCCGCCGCCAGGACCATTCCACGCAGATATTGACTGGGATGCAGCAGAAACCTTTCCAGCGATTGCCGATGGCAAAGCCATTCACCCAAATCTATTCGATGGGCTGAATGATGCGTGACAGAGAACTGATCCAACGCATAAAGGACGCAACCAATCTTGCAGAACTTGTTGGGCAGACAGTCAAACTACGTCAGCAAGGAAATGCTTGGATAGGCCTTTGTCCCTTCCATTCTGAGCGAACAGCCAGTTTCCATGTGATACCGGATAAAGGTTTTTATCATTGCTTTGGCTGCAATAAACATGGCGATGCCTTCACCTGGCTGATGGAGCGCGAGGGGCTGAATTTTGTCGAAGCGAAGGAACAGCTTGCTAAAGCGGTGGGGATTGAACTGCCAACATTTAAGGTCAATTACGACTCCGCCAAAGAGGATTTAAATAACCGAATCCGATCTGCGCTCGGAATTGCTCAGTCCTATTTCCAGCGTAGCTTGAACGAAAGCGGGAGCGCCAAAGAATACCTGCGACAGCGCGGCATCAATGATACATTTGCTAAAGAAGCCGGATTTGGCTTTGCGCCGAATGGTTGGGAAAACGTACTAAATTTACTGCGTCAGCACAACTTCAGTACAGAATTAATCGAACAGACAGGTTTGCTTGTACGCAATGACCGCGGAAATTTGCGAGACTTCATGCGCAACCGGCTTACAATCCCAATTCACGATACACGAGGCCGCCTAGTTGCGTTTGGTGGCAGAGCCTTTGGCGATGACAAGCCGAAATACTTGAATACACGCGAGACTCAGATTTTTAAAAAAAGTGAAACACTATTTGGATTTCACCGAGCCAAAGGACACATGCGTGATGGAGCCTTGCTTGTAGAGGGTTATTTTGACGTCATCCAGCTTCATCAAGAGGGCATATACCAGGCAATTGCACCCCTCGGCACCGCTGTAACGGAAGATCAACTTAAAACTATTGCCAAATTTACAAAAAAAATCGTACTTTGCTTTGACGGAGACGCCGCCGGACAGAGGGCGACTGAAAGAACACTGAAATTGGCCTTGCCATTGGGCTTTGACGTTCGATTATTAGTGCTTCCGACAGGTGAAGATCCCGATACATGGTGCATAAAGATGGGTGCAGAAGGTTTTAGGACAATATTACGCCAAGCGCCTGATTGGGTTGGTTTCCTGCTGAACCGCGCACGAGAAGGGCGCGACATAAAAAGAATTGCGGACAGAATGGAAATATTTCAAACATTCGTGACATTTTTCGCATTCATGCCCAGGACTCCAGAGAATTGGAGCCTACTCCAAAGTGTTGCCGCGGAACTTGGTATTCCAAAGCATGAACTCAACAGAGCACTCAGCAATCAAGCCACATCACAAACACAAAAACACAGCGCCGCACAAACTATAACGATGAAAAACCTTGACATAGATGATTTGCTGCGGCCGCTTATCATACTTTGTCGCAATTCAGACAACCGACATGAAATCCTCAAATTACCTGTCGCCTGGTGGGATTACCTGAAAGGCGCACTGATTCTGCAAACCGTTTTAGATAGCGATGGCGATGACACATTGCTCCCCGCCGAACTCTTGGGGCCGCTAAGAAAGTTAGAAGCGGCATGGGCAAACAAAGAAGATTCTGGAATGACGATTGAAAAAGCTATATTCAAATTGGAGAAAGCATATATTGACAGAGAAATAAAACTTGGGATAGAACTTCTCAAAAGCCCTGAAATCCTCGCCGACCCTGACTCTAGAGACCGCCTTGAAAAACGTCAGGCAAAGCTACTGCAACGGAAATCATCGTTGCTTAGAAACACCTGAGCTATTTGCGATTACCCAACACGCATTGAAAAAACCGTGCTTGTGCTGTTTGTCACTTGATTGCATCAACAAACAGCCACACCAAGCGATAATTTATCATTGCTTTTTTTGACAATCAATCTATACTGAAAGGTTCTGAGGTTTTGATGATTTTTAGTACCCCTTGCGAGTATTACTATCCGCTCACGAAAGCGCTCATCTCCCTGGGAAGGAAACGTGGCTATGTTCTTTTAGATGAACTAAATGATTTTATGCCCGAAACCAGTTCCATTGTTGATGACATGGAAATGTTGGAATCCATGTTAATCACACTTGGCATCGGAGTAGGTCCAACCAAAGAAGAAGCCATGGAAGCCCGAAAGGTCGCATTATCTGAAATACACCTTTCTTATGAAACTACGGCTAAAGTAGAAAAAGGAATTGATATTGATATCGATTCCCCGGAAGGCGATAAATTCAATGATCCTGTGCGCATGTACCTGAAAGAGATGGGTACAGTCCCATTGCTGAAGCGCGAAGACGAAGTTGAAATTGCCAAGCGTATTGAAGTTGGTATCAGAGGCGTGATGCGTTCTCTGTCCCGTAGCCGCTTAGCATCTAGTTTGCTGATTGACATTGGCAAAATGCTGAAAGAAAATCCGGGCAAGATCCGCGAGGTAGTTGGATTATCTGATGAAGTTGACGAAGATGAAAACACTGGAACAACCTCGGCAACACAACACGTTCACCGTCAATTTGAAAAGCTCTTGACATACGACCAGGCTCTTCAAGATTTGCTGAACGAAAAAAATTCCAACAAAACCGCTTCAAAGAAAAAAAATATTGAACGAGAAATCCTCTTTCGCCGTGCGCGCATCAGCAGGCAGATACGTCGTCTTGGTTTAAACAGTCTTGCTGTTACACGCCTGATAGACAAAATAACCAAACAACATGACAAGGTTCGAGAAGGGGAACGTCGCCTCAGAGAGCTGAAAGACCGCATCGGCAACCCAGTATTTGCGTCTCTGAAAGAAAAATACAAAAAAGAAATTGATGTCATCGCCCTTGAACTAAACCGCTTTTTTGAAAGATACGAAACCAACAGCGAAACTTTCCACGCGGATTTCCAAAAACTCAAACAAGCTGAAAGCATAAGCCGCGCGGCCAAGGCCGAGTTGATTGAAGCGAATCTGCGCTTGGTTGTATCCATAGCCAAAAGGTACACCAATAGAGGTTTGCAGTTCCTTGATCTCATCCAGGAAGGCAACATCGGCCTTATGAAAGCCGTTGATAAATTTGAATACTCAAGAGGATTTAAATTCAGCACTTATGCTACTTGGTGGATTCGCCAAGCCATTACAAGAGCCATTGCAGACCAAGCTCGTACAATTCGTATTCCGGTTCATATGATTGAAACAATCAACAAACTGATACGAACCCAGAGAGAATTAGTACAAAAGCTCGGCAGAGAGCCTATCAGCGAGGAAATTGCAAAAGCCATGGACATGCCAGTGTCCAAGGTCCGAAAAGTAATGAAGATTGCGCAAGAACCAATTAGCCTGGAAACTCCCATAGGTGAAGAAGAAGACAGCCATCTGGGTGATTTTATTGAAGACAAAGCGGTAATATCCCCCGTCGAGCAAGTTGTTCAACAGAGGTTAAAAGAAACTGTGAACTCCGTACTTCAAACCCTATCGGAGCGGGAAGAGAAAGTTTTGCGTTTGAGATTTGGTGTTGGTGAAGAAGCCAATGAACATACACTGGAAGAAGTCGGTTGCGAATTTGCCGTAACCCGCGAACGCATCAGGCAAATCGAATCTAAAGCATTACGAAAAATACGTCACCCACGATATTCAAAGACATTAAAAGCATTTTTAGGCTGATATAGCAGTTCAATTAGCTTGTAGGCATTGTCATTTCCAACTGAGCAAGCGCCTGCGCCTCTAAATTGTTATCGCCAAAATCAGATAGTTTTGGCAAATCCTGAAGATTCTTAAGCCCAAAATGCAACAAAAAAGCTGTCGAAGTAACATACATCATAGGCCGCCCCACAACATGCTTACGGCCAGCCGGCAGAATCAATTCTCGTTCCAACAGGCTTTTAATCTGATTGGAAGCAGACGTGACACCGCGCAGTTCGCTTATTTCAGGAGCAGTTATCGGTTGCCTGTAAGCGATTATCGCCAATGTCTCCAACTGAGTTGGAGTCAGGCGTCCACTCCGCAGCGTGGTAACTAATTTTGCAACCAAGTCTGTGTATTCCGGCGCTGTGGCAAGACGCCATCCGCCCCCAACTTCCAGTAAACGCACGCCTTTTGGAGGTTGACAGCGCTCAGAAAACGCTTCTATCCCCTGGCGAATTACGCCTTCGCCCAAGCCAGTAAGCTCTCTCAGACGCTCCAAAGTAAGCACCTCCCCCGTGGCGACGAAAAGAGCTTCCAGTGCGCCAATTAGGTCGCCACCTTCTCTCCATAGTGGCTCTTGATAAAAAGTATCTTCCATTATCTGAACATGCCCAGGCGCTCGCCAACTTTAACAACGCCTTGTTGTTTTACGGGCTGCCAGCTATCAGCTTTTGCTCCGCCAACAAGCATGACAACTGTAGAGCCAAATTGAAACAGACCTAAATCATCGCCGGGCGAACAAAATATACTGGACACATTTAAACCGCCATCATTTGGCAGTATGCGGCCTTCCAACCAACGTTCATCCAGAACACATCCGCCAACATGTGTTGCGCCTATAAGAACACACGCAACCAACAGACCATCGTCCCGCTCTCTGCCCTCCGCAAGCCAAACTGCGCGGCGGTTTCGCTCGTACAATCTATGTACGTGGGTTGTGCTCGCGTCATTTACAGGCCAAAGTTCGCCCTCTACCTTGCTGATTGCTTGCACTCTGCCTTCAATAGGGACATGAATGCGATGGTAATCCTTTGGACTTAGATAGAGTGTGAGAAAATGTCCTCCTTCAAATCGCTCCGGCAAAGGTATGTGTTTAAGCAACTCCTCTAAACGATAAGACAACCCTTTTGCCTGTATCAGCATTCCTGACTGAATGCGGCCTAGCGCAATAAGTCGGCCATCCACGGGGCAGTTTATCGCGCCAAATAGCATTTCATCTTGTGGGCGCAAGCCAGGCAAAAGCCGGCGCGTAAAAAATTCTTGAAAACTTTTATATTCCTCAAGTGGTTTTTCGGCTTCACTCAAATCAACTTCGTAATAACGAACAAAATGACGGAAAAGTGTTCTCCGAATTATTTTCGGCAAATGTCTTGATGCCGCCCAACCTACGCAGACAGAAGCCAGCTTCTTTGGGTAGAATCGCAGCAAGTTAAGTGAAAGAGGCCAATCGCTCATAAAAAACGTTATAAAATCAAAGTCAAACAAGCGAATTGCATCAGGATTGAAATATTTTTCAGTCAAACACCCTAATATAAATTATTTTGTCATCACAGCTTCAAGCCCTTTTATTATCAGAGCTTCTTCTGAATCGCTGATATTTAGGGCGGCTGTTTTCAGAAAAGCAACAAACGCTATTCTTTCCTCCTCATTTCCCGGGAAACCTATATTCCCCGGTTTTTCGCCAGGTTTGACGGCTCGGATTGACGATGCAATAAGTTTTCCGTCCGAATCCAAAAGGACATAGAAAGGTATTCCAGAATTGACACCCTTGGTCCATTCAGCAAGGAGTTTGTCAGAGCCTGGGTTTTCTAATGCTTTTTTCTCGCTTCTTTCATTAATCGTAAGCCACTGTACTACAAAGTAACGATCAATCACCGATTTGACATCCGGTCTATCCAACGCGGCTTCCAATCTCTTGCACCATGAACACCAAGAAGCATGAAAAGCAATCAGAGTTTTTTTGTTAGATTCATCTGCTTCTTTCACGGCTTTCACAATAATCTCTTGAGCCGGAATTGGTTTTACCTCTGTTTGAGCGGAAAGAATCACGCCTGAAGCCAGTAAGGCTGATACTAACACATTTCGCATGGCAGTCCTTTCAAATAATGACATCACTATTAAAATGCCCGATTTACTGTAAAATTTCAACCTACTTTGCCCATTCTTTTGGCAATTCAAGCAAATCTCTGTCCAGCAGGTGTGTCGTCTTAACATTCATAATCGCCCTCAGCATACACCTGCGTAGATCCGGCGCATCAGCATTAAGTTTACTGATAAGTTTTTTCATTTGAACTCTTTTTGATGTCGGCGCAGAACACAAGTTCAACGGACATCCGCTTGAAACAATGGGATAGCCGCGTAAATTCGCATATTCCAGCATGTCAGATTCATCACATGTCCCCATTGGCCTGATGACCGTAACCGTGCCATCATTGCTGAACAACTTCAGAGGCATGGTGCTTAATCTGCCTTCAAAAAACAAGTTCATCAACAGGGTTTCCAAAATATCGTCCAAATTATGACCAAGAGCCAACTTTGTCAGCCCCGTAGCCCGCATGTGAGAATAAAGAACACCACGCCGTAATCTGGAACACATCGCACAAGGGCTATACTTTGGCTTGGCTTCTATCACTGGCTTAATGGGCGCAGGCAACAGAATGTGCGGTACCCCAAGTTCAGCACATTTTTCCTGAATCGGTTTTGGATCAAACAACGGAAAGCCACCATCAATCGTGGCGGCGCGAATAGTGAAACGAACCGGAGCATGACGGCTCAGGTTAAGCAGCAGATCCAACATAGTCCAACTGTCTTTGCCACCGGACAGAGCGACAAGAACACTGTCTCCTTCCTCTAAAAGGCCGTAATCCGCAACCGCTGTACCCATCTTCTTTCTAAGACGCTGCTGCAATTTAGAAATTCGACGATTATGTGGAAGTTCATTTGCCTCTTGCACAACTAAATCCAATCTGCAATGGTATAAAAAAATCAATTGTGATCGCAAGCCAAGCCGCGCATTAATGAAGCCAGACATAACTTTGAAACAGACAGCTAAATGGATAACGCAGACATAAAGCATTGTTTTGCAATTACATCAAAGAGCCGAAAAGCATATCACAGGGTGTTGCCTGTGAAGACAACAGAGTGAAGATACTCCAGAGCTTATGGATAAGTTTACAGCGGAATTTAATACCGCGCACCAGCTACTTTAGCATCGTCGCTCATTTCTCCCAGTGTCATGTTTCAAAATACTTCAACTTTATACAGGTTAAATTGATATATAAAGTGAGGCAGAAAATCTGGTGGCAAAAAATCTTGATTTTTTAAAACCCATTCACTATATTTTTTAAAGGGGTAGGCATTTTGCCGCATTACTCCATAAGGTGATCTCTGAAATTCAGGAGTTGTAATGCAATATTCATTTTACTCTTTTTTAATTTCAACGATATTGCAGATTTGGCTCTTTACAACAGGTAACTTGGTTCTTGCACAAAATCTTCCCGGCAGATGGGTGGACGATCTTTATCTTATTACATTTCATCATCCGGCTAAAGAGTCTTATCGACAATGTTTAGTAGATGAAAAAAACAATATACATAAAGAAATTCCACACATAACAGAATCCTTAGATCTCACAGTTCCAAACGATTTCTTTAAATATAATACTATGGAGCCAAAATGGTACAACGGTGCGCTATATACGCAAGCGCATCGTTGGGGGGATAAAGAAAAGGATGGAGAAAAATATTGTTATGAGCATTTTGCAAAATTTGAGGATGACAAATGGAATTATCTGGGTGAATTTAAAACAAAACCTGGAAATCGGATAGACATCATTCCTTGCGCAAATAATCGTTTCATTGTTATCAGCGATGAAATTGACTTGACTAATGACAACAGACCGGACCGAACTCCATTTGCCAGAGCATCATTTTCTTCAGGCAGTAAAGAATTAAGGATAGATTCTCCCATAGACCACGGCCAGGATGAATTGCGAAAATATAGGGAACTACATACTTAATTCCACGACAAATTAGCCGATCATTTTGTAATGTGTTCATGGTTGCATCGCCTTGGCCTTGTCCCGCCATTCTGCCCTATTTTGTTCCGTTGCCAAGAATGATTTGTTCATTTTTCCATTCCTTGTAAGTTGTTGTTATTGGTAATTTTATAAGTTTGTGGAATCAAATATGTAGTTCCCAAAATATATGTCCAACGGGATAATTTTTGGAATGCCCGCTGCCAGCAAAGTCATTATGACAGATGAATATGCCGTATTGATTCAGGAGAGAACCGGTTTATATTGGATTTTGTCTTTAGAAAAGGCTTCTCTTGTCAAGACAGGTAATATTTTTAAGAAAGTAACGCCTGAAATGATAGCTAAAGGCGGATTCCCTGAACCCATTTTATGTGTTAATCCTGAAAAAAGCGGGACTATTCTGCTATCTTCAATCGAAGAAGAATATTTTCTTACTGAACCTGATGACGTGGATCGGGAAATGTATGAACTCAAGCAAAATAATCCAAACATCTCCCATCAAGAATGGATGGCAACATACATCCGCCGTCTGGATGAGGTTCGGGCAAGAAATCCATATGTCATTTGGTACAGAATTTATCCTGAAAGCGGAAAAATTGAAAAATTATACGAACCTCCCGAGGGTGGCACTTTTATAAAGGAAATGGGTAAATCCGATTATTGGCGTCCTCTGCAAGATGGTTCAGTTAGAATGGGCGTCTTGGATTAGAGCTTTATAAAAAACTTGAACAGAAATCCCAAAAGCCTGATCAAAAAGACGATTCCAATGGGGCGGAGGCCAAAATAGAAACATCTCAACTTGACGTTACATCCTCGAAAACTGATACTCAGCCTGCTTTTTGCACAGCAGTTATTTTTTAAGGAAAAATTCAATGCTTCGTTTAGTATTTTGTATCATTTTTGCCACTATCAGCCTGTTCGGGCAAGTTATTATACATGAATCCGTTAAAGAACACACAAAGCGGATTGATTTAAAAAAAGACGCGGCGCTCTATATCTGTAATGTAAAAACAGATGCCGAAAGAGAAAGAGCTGATGCTTTTGCACATGCCGCATTAAGCAAACAATTCAATATAGATTTTTATGAACTTGACACGAGCCAGTATGAAATACTCTGTGAAATGACCGGTCTTTATTCCACTCCAAATGAAGTTGTGTTTGTTCTTTACCACAATAAAAAATCTGTCCAGTTTCCTTTTGACACACAAAAATTAGAACCGTTGGAGGAATTTAAGAAGTTGGGCTGGATACCCTTGGAAGAACGCCTTGAGGCATACTTAAAACGCAATCCCAACAACCAGGATGTAATCTGCGTATTGTTGGACTACCAAAAATCCTTATTGAGCTACTATAAATATAAAACAGCGCATGGTCAAGACAAGTCCCTGCCACCATCCTTTTTAAAGACTATCATAATGATAAACAACGCTGGTAGTGCGGACTGGATGAATAACTTTCTGTCTATACCTACAGGATTTGAACAATACGCTTATATGCCAAGCAACGCCATCATAAAAGACACACCTGAATTTCAAAGAGAAATGAATAAGTTTTTGAAGTTGATTGAAAGTGAAATAGTAAAAAATCCATATCAATTCCTTTTTTATATCTATTGGTCAACTTTCGCCGGATATACAAAAAAGCCTGATCCCTGGAAGTTGTTGTCACAAATAAATTTTCCTATTGTCAGTAACAAAAAAGTACTTGGCTCTTTTGGCGATTTAGCTGACCCGTTATTTTTAGGCGGCATGGTAGATGAAGGCTTTAAGTTTTTAGACGATGCCGAAAAGTGGATGGAAACACAGGACATTCCAAATGGTACTAATTTCGATACCGCTCTTTTAAGCCTTGCAACTAACAAAATTGGCAGACTTATTGGATATGGACGCCATTCAGATTTGGAAAAATATTTGCGTGACATCAGATATAAACTTGGTTCAAAATGGCCGGAATGTGTGGAATACATTAAAGAACAAATCTTCGCCAAGGGGAAATATTATAAATATATGTATAATATTGATATTGACCAAATGCCAAATAGAAAAACAATTGAGGAAATAATGGAACTACCCCCAATTGAAGCGAGTGAAAAGTATTTCAATTCGTTCATTATACTGCATAATTTTACAAAAGAATCTTCTGACAAATTAGAAGCGGCGCTATCCAGAGAAAAAGCGCAGGCGTGGTTGGTGCCGGACAGCAAACTACCCCAGAACCACTGGACACTCAAAAACGCCAATGTCTTTGTAGCTTCAGGCTCAGTTGTACAAGGTGATACAGAAGAGATGGCTGAGCTGATGGGATTTGTAGCCAAAGAAGGCCGCAAGTACCTCAAAACACTTGAAAAATTTATACGCCTGCATCCTGAAAATTTTGAAGTGATGGATATGTACTGCGAGGAAGCCGCAAAATACTTGCCCGATGAAGAACTGGAAAACAATATTTACGCCTATTCTTCTCTGACAGGTAAGCCTCCAGCATCGGATGCCTATTCAAAGATGGAACATAAGACCAACTGGTCTAATCTGGCTTCAAAGATGGTGGCGCAAGGTCTGATAAAACTCAAAGACTTCTGTATTGCCCAAATCTGGGCAAACCCTTGGTCTAAAATAAGCGGTTGGGAGGACATTAACACATCTGGCAGGCTAGTTGACTGGTACTCATTTGTGAGAACCAATGACTTTTTTTATGACCCGATGTACTACACACAACGTGTTGTTATGCCTAGTGCTGTTTTTATAAAGTTCATCAAGCAGGCCGAAATAGCCGGTGACTGGGAGATGGTGCTTAACGCCTGTGAGGCAAGGTTTGACAGCAAAGCAGAATGTAAAAATGAGCAAATCCTCCAAGCCTGGTCCAAGGCTGAGGAAAAGTTGAAAAAAATGTAGTTGTTACATCAAAGGATTAAACAAGAACCTTTTGAACTTGTTTTGTTACTATAAGGAAGGCACAAAATGTCAATATATCGTTTTTTGTTTTCAGGCCTGTTAAAATTCTACTTGCTGACAGCGGGTACCTTGCTATTTGCACAATCTGAACCAGGCCAATAGGTTGACGATTTATACCTTGTCACTCTATTTACTCATGAACCACCATTTGAGACAGCTTTAATAGATGAAAAGAATAATATTAAAAAAAGATCCCTCATGGTCAGACTCAACAGATTTGTCTATCCCCCCTAATTACTTTAGACGTGCTCACCATTCGTATTTGTACAAAAATGCACTATATACACATACAAACTATGAGGGTGACACAAAAAATGATGAGAAATCTTCAGACACCAACTTTATTGCAAAGTATGAAGACGATAAATGGCATTACATAGGCGAATAAAAGGCAGGGGCTATAAATGAAATAATGCCATGCGACAACGATAATTTTATAGCCATTTCCTATAAAATTATCAATAATAGACTGGACCCAACCCCATTCGCCAGACTCTCCAAACTTTCAGGCAAAACAGAATTCAAACTGGATTTCCCCATAGACCACGGCCAGCACGACTTGCGGAAATACCTTTCAGACACATATTGTTTCGATTTGACCGGTGAGAGCCGTGTTGCAATGACAGACAAATACGCCACTCTCATACAGTGCAGAACAGGACTGTACTGGATTTTTTCATTGGAAAAGGCATCTTTAATTAAGGGAACTACATACTTAATTCCCTGCATATTGCAAACCAGCATGGACGTTGAGAAATTTGAGAATTAACATTATTAAGCAATTTATCTTTTTCTTTGATTGTTTCAATTGCACTCATTGGTTTTCCTGTTGTGTTAGATTAATTGTTTATTGATAGTTGATATGTGGGGAATTAAATATGTAGTTCCCTTAATTAAAGCCGGATGTATTTTTGAAAAAATGACGCCCGAAATGATTGCCAAACACGGTAAGTTCCAAGCTATTTTATGCGTAAATCCTGAAAAAAGTGGGACAATTTTAATTGCCGCTCAGAATGAGGATTATTTAGTAGCCGAAACAGATGATGAATTTATGAAAATAAATGAATTAATTAATAATTTAATTGATATCTATGGGAATGATCATGATGCTTTTTCTTTGGCTTGGAAGGAAAAAAACATTGACACATTATTTGAAAACGCTGATAACGGGCTTGTGGAAAGAAATCCATATATTGTTTGGTATCGAATATATCCATAAAATGGGAGAGTTGAAAAGCTCTCTGAGCCACCAGAGGGGGCACTCATCTAAGGGATGGCGGCAGGAATGACTATTGGCGCCCTTTGCCGAATGGCTCAGTCATAATGGGTGGTGAGCTTGACAAAAAGCCTGAGGTTACGCCGGAAAAAACGGAGCAATCAGAGCAAAAAAACAATGGCGCTCCTGAAAAGCAAAGTGGCTCCATATAGTGGTTCAACTTTTTGTAGCTTGAAATGCTATGCAAGGATTTATACCAATTTGCATTCATAGGGATGTAAATTGGTATTAGGCAACGGGAACCGATGCCCGCAAGTTTTTGAAAAAGCTGGGTTTCCCAGTTTTTCAAAAACTTTGGCGTAAAGCCTTCGATGTCAATCGAACGCAAATTGGTATTACTTGAATAATGGACTTGACTACGCCAAAACCTTGTCTGCCAAATGACATACGGACAATAGCCAGAGCCAATTGCAAAACGTCACTTTTGCAATTTACTGGAGGAACTGGGTTTGGTGGCCGTATAGCAATTTTAGATGGAGTAGTCCATTCTCATGACTTCTGAATCCAATTTTATCAATATGTTTCGCATGAATGTATTGCACATTTTGGACTACGAAAACTAAAAATGCTATAAGCAGTCTCAGAACCAAAGACAAGCAAACCCGCATTCCTCGCAAGCGCTCCAAGTGTCTTTCAAAAACTTTGGCGTAGCTGCGGATACGGCATCGCAAGCGTCCCATAACCTTCGATGTCAATCGAACGCAATTTGGTACAAACTGGGTCAGACAGAAATATGATTGTATTGGACTAAAATTTTCTTACATTTTTTACTAAATTGCTCTTGACAAAAATTTCCGTATGCCGATACTTGAAGTATGGGGAGTATGTCTCCCAGAGTTTTGCAAAGGGGTACAGAATGTCTTTTTTAGAACTGGCTAAGAAACGCTATTCTGTTCGTGACTTCAAACCAAATGTTGTAGAGCAGGAAAAACTGCAAACCATTTTGGAAGCCGGACGGGTTGCGCCGACAGCGGCCAATCGCCAGCCTCAAAGGCTTGTTGTTATTCAGCGGCAAGAGGGTCTGGCAAAAGTATCCAAAGCGGCAAAAATCTTTGGAGCACCTTTGGTAATACTGGTTTGCGCGGAACGTGAAACGGTGTGGGTGAGGCCATTTGACGGCAAGCTCACATTGGATATTGACGCGAGCATTGTTACTGACCACATGATGTTACAAGCCACTGAATTAGGTTTAGGCAGCGTTTGGGTGTGCCATTTTAATACAGACATTTTAAAAAGTGAACTGAATCTACCGGGCACATGGGAACCGGTAAATATTTTGGCCATCGGTTACGCAAATGGCAATGCCGCTTCGCCTGACCGCCACCAAACCACACGCAAACAACTCAGTGAAACTGTTTTCTTTGAATCAACCCAATCCGTCAAATAACCATCTTTTCTAAGCAAGGAGGCAACATGGGTAAAATAATAGGAATTGACCTTGGCACCACAAATTCCTGCGTAGCTGTAATGGAAGGCGGGCAGCCAAAAATCATTCCAAACGCCGAAGGCACAAATACAACACCTTCTGTGGTGGGTTTCAATCCGAAAACATCTGAGCGCTTAGTCGGCGCTACCGCGAAACGGCAGGCCGTCGCCCAGCCAAAGAGTACTGTCTTTTCGATTAAGCGATTTATGGGTCTGCCTTTCGCCGATTCCGACAAAGAGCAGCGCCTGGTTCCTTATATCGTTGAGCGTTCCGGCAAAGGCGGATGTTCCGTAGTTGTTTTGGATAAACATCTGAGCCCGGAAGAGATCAGCGCTATGATCCTCACCAAAATGAAGGATACGGCGGAGGCCTATCTTGGCGAAAAAGTGACAGAAGCCGTAATTACTGTTCCCGCTTATTTCAACGATGCGCAACGCCAAGCAACCAAAGATGCAGGAGCTATTGCCGGCCTGGAAGTCAAGAGGATTATCAACGAACCTACAGCCGCCGCTCTGGCCTATGGTCTGGACAAAAAGAAAGACGGTACCATAGCTGTTTTTGACTTTGGGGGCGGAACATTTGATATTTCTATCCTTGAAGTTTCAGAAGGCGTGGTTGAAGTCAAATCCACCAATGGCGACACACATCTTGGCGGCGACAATGTTGACCAGGCCATTATTGACTGGCTGTTGGAAGAATTTCAAAAAGCCGAAGGTATTGACCTCCGCAAACAAGCCGATGCCATGCAACGCCTCAAAGAAGCCGCCGAAAAAGCAAAGTGTGAGCTGTCGAGTACGACTCAGACTGACATTAACCTGCCTTACATCACAGCCGACAACAGCGGCCCCAAGCACTTGACCGGCACGCTTAGCCGAGCCAAATTCGAGATGATGATTCAACCCATACTCGACAAGCTAAAAATCACCTGCGAAAACGCTATGAAAGATGCCAAGCTGAACACATCGCAGATTGATGAAGTAGTACTGGTTGGAGGTTCTACACGCATTCCAAAAGTGCAGGAAATGGTCAAAACACTTTTTGGGAAAGAGCCTAACAAGAGTGTCAATCCAGATGAAGTAGTCGCTATAGGCGCCGCGGTTCAGGGCGGAGTACTGTCAGGCGATGTCAAAGGCGTACTGCTTTTGGACGTAACGCCATTATCACTTGGCATAAACGCAAACGGCGGCCAGATGAGCGTTATCATCCCGCGCAACACAACGATTCCAACGCGCAAAAGCGAAGTCTATACAACTGCCGTTGACAACCAGCCTGGCGTTGACATCGAGGTATTCCAAGGTGAGCGCCCATTGGTCGAAGGCAACAAACTGCTCGGCCAGTTCCATTTAGGCGGCATTCCACCCGCACCGCGCGGTATGCCCCAAATCGAAGTCACTTTTGACATTGACGCCAACGGCATTGTCCATGTTACAGCAAAAGACAAAGCCACGGGCAAAGATGCCAGCATCACGCTCACAGGATCAACAGGACTTTCCAAAGATGAAATTGAAGCCAAAGTCCGTGAAGCGGAAAGCCATAAGGCCGACGACGAAAAGCGCAAAAAGATGTTAGAAGATAAAAACATCTTGGATCAAAGCATCTATCAGCTTGAAAAACTGTTGAAAGAAAACGGCGACAAAGTTCCTGAAACAGACAAAAAGGAGATTGAAGACGCCATCGCACAGGGTAAAGAGGCTCTTAGCAGTTTAGATGCTGACAAGATTAAACAGGCCCTTGAAAACTTGAATAGCAAGAGCCACAAGATGGCCGAACACCTCTACAAACCAGGCGCTGCCCCAACAGACACATCGGCATCTTCTGAAGAGAAGAAGAAAGATGACAATGTGATTGACGCCGAAGTTGTCAATTAGCATTGACACAAAAAACATCGCAAAACCACCAGATACTTGGTGGTTTTGCGGGTTCAGTTACAAAACATCAGCCTTGCAACTGCATTGAAGATACTAAACTGGAACTGACGGCGAAATGGAGGATGCTGGCATGTTCATATAGCAATCCTAGTATTTTTGCAATTAGCTCCAGAGTCACCAATAAACCTTAGCCCGTATGACGCAGATCATGTTAGGGTGTTTTTATGCCTAATGTTGATTATTACAAAATACTCGGTCTCTCAAAAAACGCCTCTGAAGACGACATAAAAAAAGCCTACAGAAAACTGGCACGCAAGTACCATCCGGACTTAAACCCTGGAAACAAAGACGCCGAAACAAAATTCAAAGAAATAACAGAAGCCCATGACGTTTTGTTAGATCCAGAAAAAAAGCAAAATTATGACAATTACGGCGACCCACATGGTCCGGGAGAACAAGCTCAGAGCGGATTTAGCTTTAGCGGTTTTGGAGATTTCTTCAATCTTGGCCAGCACCAGTCAAGAAGAGGACGCCCCGCCCCAAAGCGTGGCGAAGACATTGAACGTACAGTACACATCAGTTTCAAGGACGCTTTCCAAGGTGTAAAACTGCCAATGCAGGTTCACAGAACTGAAACCTGCAAAATATGCCAGGGAATCGGCGATATTCCAGGCGCTGAAAAGCGGGATTGCCCTACCTGCAATGGGAAAGGCTATATTGAGCAAAACCTTAGCTTCTTCAAATCACGTCAGGGATGTCCAAATTGCGGAGGCGACGGACGTAAAGCCCCCCCTTGCAAAGAGTGTCAAGGGAGAGGGAGAAACCCATTTCACGATACGGTCACAATCGGCATTCCCGCTGGTATAGAAGATGGCGCAAGACTAAGAGTTTCAGGCAAAGGTGAAGCCGGAAGCCGCGGCGGCGGCCCGGGGGATTTATTCCTGTTAATCCGGGTGGATGGGGACGCAAGGTTTGAGCGAAAGGGATCAAACTTGTACATCAAACTCCCCATCAGCTTTTCCGAAGCGGCGCTCGGCACGAAACTGGAAGTTCCAACACCTGAATCACAAACCACTATCCGCATCCCACCAGGAACTCAAAGTGGTTCTAAACTGCGGATAAAAAATCAAGGGATGCCTATTCCCAAATCCGACCAGCGAGGCGATTTATTTGCCGAAATCCAAGTAGTAACGCCAAACATTCAGGACGAGCGCAGTAAAGAACTACTAAGGGAACTGGCGGAAATCAACGACCATGATCTCAGATCGGATAAGCGGAGGAGCCATGAGACATGATCCAAAAGCCGGACTTTACATGATCGGCGTCGTGGCAACGCGCTACGAAATCCACCCCCAAACACTCAGGTTGTACGAAAGAGAAGGATTGCTGCGCCCAAGCCGCACTGATGGTAAAACGCGCCTTTACAGTGACGAGGACATAGCGCGCTTGGAATTCATTCTCAACCTGACAAGAGAACTCGGAGTCAATTTAGCCGGTGTTGATGTAATCCTGAATTTGCGCGACCAGATGCACAACCTGCAAGAGGATATGCAGACAACGCTTGAACAATACGAATCGCTTCTCAGACTCCATAACATAGAATTGCCCGAATCAAACAAAAAAACGCCCACATCCGGCGGATTAGTCAAGCTATACAAGCATAGATTAAGCAAAACTTAGGGCGTGTTGGCACCAAAGTAAGACATCGTGTATAAGACCGAATCTGATTCCAATTCCAAATAGAATCAGTCCGAAAGCAATCGGCATTTTACACTATGTGCTCCCACCGTGACAAGGCGGGAACAAACGCAAAAAAGTCTGGATTGACAGGTCATAGAGCCTCTCCGAGGATGCTCATGTCAAATCCAAAACACGGAAAATTTATGATAAAACTGCAATACTGAATAAACCCCAAGCCGCAGTCAACTTCCAGCGAATGCCGTTTGCTGTCTGAATGTAGGTAGAGCAGATACAAACCCATGATTCCTGCCAAAACTTGTTAGTCGTGCATTGCAAAGGGTGCTGCTGTGCTGGTATTGCCTTGCTGTACTTCTGTGAATAGCTGATGCTTGTGTAGAACACTTGAATGCGGAGTGATTT
>Ga0268262_10000161_pt1 | contig 86166 bp, 81 predicted proteins | sample TergutNc150P3_FD_190354 | JGI IMG/M metagenome (GOLD analysis project Ga0268262, IMG submission 190354) | Nasutitermes corniger P3 segment gut microbial community from laboratory colony in Florida, USA - Nc150 P3 (SPAdes) (version 2) | ecosystem: Host-associated > Arthropoda: Insects >...
TGTGGTGGTGAGTTCGAGTTCTGCGGTGGCGTCTTCGTCTAGTTCAAAGCCGAGCAGTTCGTCTTCTGTTGTTGTGAGTTCGAGTTCTTCGGTTGTGTCTTCGTCTAGCTTGAAGGCGAGCAGTTCGTCTTCTGTACCGAGTAGCAGTTCTAGCGTAACATATACGCTTGCTTGCGCTAACGTAACTGCAACTGGCACGGCTGGGACGGCAATAACTGCACCTACGGTAACTTGCAATGGCAGCAACAGCACTTCAACAACCGTTAGCAGCGGTCTTAATTGGACTGGTGCGCCGAATTGGAGTAGTCCTGTGGCAGGGACGTATAGTGGCGTATCGGTGTCTGTAAGCTCTGGAAATTGCAGCGGTAAAACAGCCACGTGTGGTACATTAACTGTAGCCGACGCCCCCGTAACGTACACGCTTGCTTGTGCTAGCGTAACTGCAACTGGCACGGCAGGTACAGCAATAACCACACCTACAGTGACTTGCAATGGCAGCAACAGCACATCAACAACTGTTAGCAGTGGTCTTAATTGGACTGGTGCGCCGAATTGGAGTAGTCCTGTGGCAGGAACATATAGTGGCGTATCGGTGTCTGTAAGCTCTGGAAATTGCAGCGGTAAAACTGCTACGTGTAACGGTACATTAACAGTAGCCGCCCCCGTAACGTACACGCTTGCTTGTGCTAGCGTACCTTCATCAGGCACGGCTGGGACGGCAATAACTGCACCTACGGTGACTTGCAATGGTAGCAACAGCACATCAACAACCGTTAACAGCGGTCTTAGCTGGACTAGTGCGCCGAATTGGAGTAGTCCTGTGGCAGGGACGTATAGTGGCGTATCTGTAGTGGCAAGCTCTGGAAATTGCAGTGGCAAAACTGCCACGTGTGGCGGTACATTAACAGTTCAATCTAAATTTATTTACGGCTCTCCTGTAACTTACGAGGGTGAGACTTACCAAACGGTTGTGATAGGTACTCAAACTTGGTTTCAGCGTAATTTGAATTATGAAGTTGAAGGTAGCAAATGCTATGATAGCTACGCAGCCAACTGCACAAAATATGGTCGCCTTTACGACTGGGCAACGGCAATGGCTTTGCCAACTATTTGTAATTCCAATTCTTGCACTTCGCAAATATCTAAGAAGCATAGAGGTATTTGCCCTAGTGGCTGGCATATCCCAAGCAGTGATGAATGGAATACGCTAGTTGATTTTGTGGGCGGTTCTTCAATTGCAGGTAGGTATCTGAAAGCAACGAGCGGTTGGAACAATAATGGCAATGGCGAGGACAAATATGGCTTTTCCGCCCTGCCGGGCGGCGACGGCAGTTCCGATGGCGATTTCAGCAGTGTCGGCTACTGGGGCTTTTGGTGGAGTTCCACGGATGGCAATAGCAACAAAGCCTACGACAGGTACATGTACTACTACTTCGAGAATGTGGGCGGCGGCAACAACGATAAGAGTAACTTGCTCAGTGTTCGTTGCGTGAAGGATTAGGGAGTAAGGGGATTTGCACCAACAACGGCGCAAAACCCATCAAGCCCCAAATTCCCAGGGGTTTGGATGTGGGAAACAAAGTGGGAAGGAGAATGGAGTATGGAAACATCAGATACAAAATTAGTAAAAAGACTTACAAAAAGTCTGATGGGTATTATTATTTCATTAGCTGTTTTTGCTTGCGGCTTTGCTACGCTTGTGTTGCACTTTAGTAAAGAAGGGCTTGAAACGAATATATTTGTATTGATTTGCTGTCTTGCAGGTTCATCATTAATAGGTTTACTTATTGTATTTCCTTTTGTAGCAAAAAAATTGATGAAGTTATCAGAAGCTACAGATTCTACCATAAAAGAGGCTGTGGAAAAAATTCAAAAACTATTAAAAGAAATACTTGAACAGATATCAAAAACAAAATCAGACCAAAAGTAACCTTATGGAGAATTGCTTATGAAAACCCCAGATATTCTTAACTCAAAAATAAAGAAACTACGTATTGAGCTTCCGCATTATAGCTTTAGTCATTCATCATCTGGCGACTCACCACATACGTTTATCGGTAGAGTACGAATACTGGAAAAATTGAAGAAAATAATAGAGGATTCTCCAGACGAACCAGGCGTTTATCTGATTGCTGGAAATAGAGGTGTTGGAAAAACGAGTTTAGTTAGTGAGGTAATCAAGGAAACTTCTTTGGAAACTAAATCTAATTTTTCTAAGAACTTGAGATATTTAATATTCCTTTTTTTGGCTGTCGTTGGAACTCAATTTTGCTTGCAAGAATTCGGTATTTATGAAAAATATTCTATCATATTTGGAGTTATTTTCATTTTATCTTTCTTACGTCTATGTTTTTCTAATGATTATAGACACAAATTTCCTAAAAAAACAAGTTGGACAAAACATATTAAAGGTGCTACTATATCTGCTCTTAAAGAATTGAGTTATTTAAATCCATACAGTTCATACAAATCAACGCAAATCGCATTGAAAACAATCTTGATAGTTAGTTTTACGCAAATATTTTTTATAAAAACCTCTAGTGTTACTCCTATAAAAGTATTCTTTGGTTATTTGGCTATTGTTTTTTTGGGTATGTGTATAAATAAGTCACGTAAATATATAAAAAAGAAATATAAAATAAGCCTTATTATTTCTCAAATATTTCATAATTCAATTCTAAATCCAATCAGTAACTATATAAAAAACCACAACCGCTTGTATCTACGCATAAATTTCGGGCATAAATTAAAAGATGAAAAAGATATTTTACGTTTGATAGCACGTACGCTAAGTACAGAATACGATAAATATCGTCATTTATTTCGGCGATGGTTCTTTTGGCGAGCTACAGCATTTATTATTCTTTTTCTTTTTGCTTCTTTATTTAGTACCATTATAAAAGATAAAGAATTAATAAAGGATTGGGAACGTTTAGAAGTAGTTTTTTCTATGGTAGAGAATAAAATAAAAACTAAGATAAAGACTAAAGCGGATTGTACCGATGAAATGTCAAATGAATGTACTAAGGTGGAAACTAACGTAAATGCTAAAGTAGATACCAAAATAAATACTAATGTCGGCAATATTTTGTTTGTAATAGACCAATTTATTAAGAAATTTATTCATAAAATAAACTACCCTCTTTGGGTATCATTTTTTGCTATGTATTTCATTTGCATATTGCTATTCCGTTGTAATTGGATTACGCATTTTTTTGTTCCACATAGAATAATAATGCGAAGGTTGAAAAAACTGAATATTGATATCACGCATAGCACAGAACGAGAAAATTCAATAGGCATTAATAATGAAAAGGCTGGTCCCATAATTGGAATAAGAGCGAAAAAATCACGCAATGTTGCTGATACACGAGAAATAGAAAAAGAATTGCAGGATATTTTAAATGATATGCAACGAATACCATTTCTTATGTGTCGCCCAAATATTGTCATTGTATTTGATGAATTGGATAAAGTGGAAGCAAGTGAAAGTAGTTCTGAAAAAGAAAATATACAAACAAAAGCTTCTATGTTTTCCATTAACTCAACACGCGAGAAACAAACTGAAATTTTGAAAATTTTATCCAATATGAAATATTTTCTCTCCAGCGCCCGTGCAAAATTCATCTTTATTGCTGGTCGTGAAATGTACGACATTCATTTAGCCGATGTGTCGGAAAGGAACAATTATATAGGAAGTATTTTTAACGCCGTTATCTTTGTGCCAAGTTTTCTTACAGACCACCCTACGAATAAAGAATCATTGCCAGAAGAATCAAGTATATTAGCATTACCAGAAGAATTTGTTTGCCGCAGACTTATTCCGTATGAATATAAAGTAGAGTCCTATGATTTAGAAAATTATCGTGTGTATTTGGAAAATGTGATTTATAAAAATATACAAGACGAAGTACGAAAAAAAGAAATAGTGCATAAAATAATCGCCGTATTGCAACAATTTATAGTTTATCTTGCTCACCTAAGTAAAGGTGCACCAAAGAAAATGATGCAACTCTTTGAGTCATTCGTTGAAATTCGGGAGGAAAAAAGCAAAAATGACGAATTTCTGGTCGTACAGCATTATTATAATTCACGACATTTTCTGTCATTCAACTATTACAAGCAATATACATTAGGCATTATAGCATATCTAATAACACCAATTTTTTATAGGCTTTCCGAAAGTAATATCAAAGAACATAGTGATAAATTGTTGGTGTCGGCTTTGCGATTTGTAGATTTTGTGTTTAAATTTCACAAACAACCTTTTTCATATAAACATCTAGATATCTCACCAGAAATGCTGGAAGTTAACCGTGCACCCGAACTGAAATCGGTTGCCGTAGATTTGCTGAATTATTTGACACAGGTACATATCAACAAGTCAGATTTCAGTTTGGCAAACTACAAATTCGATGGTTTAATTGCTAATGAAATTTTCGCTATGGCAAAAACAGACGATGTTTTCTCGGCTCTATTCAGTTTTTCGCTTGACGAGTTGTCGCCACTAAAAAATCATTATAAAAACCTATTGAAAGAAACTGAGAAAGAATACAAAAATGAAAAAACTCCAATTCGTATAAAAAATATAGATGCTATTTCTTCATTGCAAGCAGTATTGGGTGATTTGTATTACTATGATGATGGACTAGAAGAAGCCGAAGCACATTATAAAAACTCCGTACAAGCATTTCGCGAAAATGAAGACAATAAGAAAATTACACTTGAACAACTCTACGTGTATGTACGTAATATGCTTAGATTGGGAATGATTTATGAAAAACGGAAACAATATGATTTTGCCTATCTAACTTACGGTGAACTTTGTAACAAAATTCTTCGGCGACGCGGTATTCCGCTACTACAGTATTTCAAAGAAATCTTGCCAACTATCCATTATACATCGTCTGAGAAAAAAACATCCGATGGATTGAAAATGCTCTATTTGCCTTTTATTGCCAAACTACAAATACTCGAACAAAGTCATTTTGGTGGTATTACCTACGATCATTTGGAACAATTGGATAAAGAATTTGGATTCCTAACCCATATTATACATCATGATGAAGCAAAACTCCTTGAAGCCGAATTTTATTCGCGGGTAGCAGATATTTTGTATTACAAAAACTCAGATTTGAAAGATTTGAAATGTAAAAAAGATGAAAAAAATTCCTCTTGCACGGCTTGCTATTATTACCGTAAAGCTCTTTCTATTTTGTTAGATGAACAAGAAGATATAAAAAAATTACTGTGTGCAAGTATTAATCAAATCAAAGATAACTACAATATGAAATTTTGCACTATATTGGCAAGAATACTTTCACACTGGGGTAATGTGTTTTTTTCTTGTGATATTAGTTTTGATAACGAGGAAAACAAACATAAAAGCGAAAATAATAAATGTTGTATCTGTTATAAAAAAGTTTTTGACACAATATCAAAAGAGAGACAGGATGATTTTTTAGGTAATTGCATGGAATATATAAAATCGGAAAAAGATAATCGGAACTCTTTTTCTCTAAAAATTGAAAAATTGAATACTAAAAAAGATATTGCTTTCGCAATGTATGCTATATCATTACATACATACTGCAAAGCAAATCTACATAAACGCTCTGCTTACCAAATATACAAAATGCTCTGTTTATTCAAACATTATAGAATTTATAAAAGTGATTATATAGAAGAATTAAATGAAAAAGCCATTCGTTATTTATGGCGTGCCAATGAAAATTTGGGTATATCTGAACTAAATAAACGTAAAAAAGATTTTGAAAAAGAGACAATTGAAGATGAAGATAAAATACCATTGCACTATCTTTTAGTGGATAGCGAAATCACCAGAATACGTATTTTAGTAAAAGAATTAGAATTGAAATTTACCGCAAAAAAACCAAGAGATTTAAAAAAATATTACGATATACGTATTACCTCACCTTATAGAATAAATTACAGCATTGTAGGACGTATTTATCGGTTGCGATTGAAATCTATTGTCAATTATGAAACGTATCAGATGCTTATTCGTGAATTGACGGACTTGATTACCAAGTATAACGAAGGTTCTGGCGATAAATCAGACATCAAATCAAAATTAAATAATATGAAAGCGATTTATGATAAAAATAAAGATAAATTCATACGAATACCCATAACGTCAGAAATAAATTACCTTTTGAATGACAATGGTTGCAACGATACAGCAAAAGATATTTTTGAAAATTATTTTGATTTTGGAAGTACCCTTGATGATAAAAAGAAAGTAAAAAGAAAAATCTTGGAAAACCTCATTGCCGAAACAATCTATTGTTTGATAGATGCTGCTCAATTGTTAGAGACAATGGACGAGACATATCTTTTCCCCCATAGCTTCTTAGGTTCAATACATAAACACCTTTCTTTTTGGATAAGATTATATGAAACTTATGAGAAAGATTTTTATGAAGAAAATGTATCACAAATCAAAAAGTATCTAAAAAAATACCTTGATGAAGAATGGAGAGAACAGCTATCTGGTCATCGTGAGAACAAAAAAGCATTATCGCATTACTACAAATGTTTAGAAATGCACAATGAAGGCAGGGCTTATCATAATATGATAGATACGATGTGTTATATTAGAGATGATTACAATGACCGCTCAGACCATTTCAACATTGCAGAAGAAAGACATCTTATAGTTAATGGGAAAATTAAGTATAAAATTGATACGATAAAAAATCTTTACAAAGATTCTAAGCTATACAAAATTGAGAATTATTTTGAGGAAATTTATGATTAAGAAGAATAAAAATTTTTACACCACAACCAACAAGGAGACAAACAAAGAAAACACAACTCTCTAAACTCGCATTGGATGCAAGCATAACGCTTGCGTTTGGGTGAAAAGAATTTGCGCCAAGAACGGCACAAAACCCACCAAACCTCGAATTCCCAGAGGTTTGAATGTGGAAAAGTAAGTGGGAAAACATTAGGAGAACAGCTTATGGAACGCACAGAAAATAACGGACTGGAACCCAAAAAAGAACTCTTAACCACAATAGAGAATAAATTTCTATTCGTTGTGTCAAGGTATTTTTGGCACATAATCACCACCCTTGCATCTCTTGCAATGATAGGTGGTATTTTGTGTTTTTTATACTCGCTAACCCCAATTTTTAAATCTTCGCCAGTCAAAGATAATTATCCTGCGGAAGAAAGTGTTTCAAAAGAGGAATTGCTAGCTGCGCTTGCGCAAAAAAACAAACCGCAACCTCAGAGACAAACTGTACAGAAAAGAGATTCAGGAGAAACGGCATCGGTGTATAACGAAGGTTTGGAAAGATATTTAGCAAAACTTTCTGAACTTATAGAGCTTGCGCCAGATATAAAGAAAGTGCAGCAAAATTGCCTTAACTATAGCTATTGGTATGGTTGTTCAAGATATGCACTAGATACAATTAATCGGGTTAGCGATGCTTTGGATAAATTGCAAATAAACGATTACGGTAACCGAGTTCAATTGATTAACATATACATAAAAATCGCTTTAACTCAATTAACGCCGCTTTAAGTATGGGAACAGAAGATTTTTCAAAATATCTCTCCGATTTAACCGCTCTACATAGAGCGGATAGCGTATTAAAGCCAAATATCAACCTCTTGAAAAAGAATGCGAATCTGCTTGAGAAAAATCCCAATGACGGCAAGCCGCTTCTGCAATACATCATTCAATCAGCACCTTCATTCAGCGATTCTGTTTGGCAAGATTTCGCTTCTTATATGGTGGAGATTTACTACAAAAAATTTAAAAACTTTCAAACGCAAAAAAAATATACTGATGATTTTCTCCCGATAGCGAATGAATTTGAAGCATCTCAACAAGTTTCTGCGCTTAAAAAATATCATGACCTACTGGAAGAGAAAAATGAGGTTAGAGAGCAAAAAATTAAAGAGATAGATTCTAAATATGATATGGATTTGGCGAAAGCAGAAATGGAATATGAAGTCAAAAAAACTGGACAAAGTGATATTCGCAAAACATCAGCAATAGCAATTGGCGGAGCAATAGTGATTATTGCTTTTTTTGCTTTGATTTTGGTTATTCTATCCATTCAGCGAAATGTTGTCAAGTTATTGAAAGCGCAGGAAAAAGAAAGACCATAGGAGAAAATGCAATCCTCACCGCAATTCATTTCACATTTGGGGCAGGCAAACCCTGCCCCTACGCAAATATCATTCGGTTGCCTATTGTATTATTCTGCAAATTCTGGTTCAGACAAAATAAATGCGGTTGTCATTTTCTACATTCCCACCATTAGGGAATATTCTTCACCTACATTCCAGTCGCCCTAATGCAAAATTTCGTAATTAGGAGATAGCGTTATGGGCAAAAAGGAAAATAAAGTTGCGTTCAAGGCAAACGCTCTAACATTAACCACAAACAAAATAGAATCCCGGATTTTTACCATTCGGGGCTTGCAGGTTATGCTTGATAGAGATTTAGCTGAATTGTATGGAGTGGAAACCAGAGTATTAAAGCAAGCTGTAAATAGAAATGCCATTCGTTTTCCGTCTCATTTTATGTTTGAACTTTCTGAAAATGAAATTAAGAATATGGTATCACAATTTGTGATACCATCAAAAAGTTATTTTGGTGGATCAAAACCTTATGCCTTTACTGAACAAGGTGTAGCAATGCTTTCAGCTATTTTAAGAAGTGATGTTGCGGTTAAAATTAGTATTCAAATAATGGATGCTTTTGTTGCCATGCGAAAATTACTCTCCATAAATACAGGTATAATTCAACGTTTGGAAAACGTAGAACAAAAACAAATTGAAACCGATAAAAAGATAGACGATATTTTCAACGCTTTGGAAAGCAAGGATGTTGTTCCAAAATGCGGAGTATTTTTTGATGGGCAAATTTTTGATGCTTATGTTTTTGCAAATAAAATCATTAAATCGGCAAAGAATTCCATCGTTTTGATTGACAATTACATAGACGAATCTGTTTTGACAATGTTAGGAAAAAAATCCAAAAATGTAAAAGTTACTTTACTTACAAAAAACATATCAAAGCAATTAGATTTAGATTTGGCAAAATTCAATCAGCAGTACTCGGATATGGAAATAAAAACTTTCAACCTTAGCCACGATAGATTTTTGATTATAGATAACAAAGATATTTATCATTTGGGAGCAAGTTTGAAAGATTTGGGTAAGAAATGGTTTGCTTTTTCTAAAATGGAAAACGAAGGGTTATCTTTGTTGGAAAAGATTAGGGAATATTCCTCACCCACATTCCAATCGCCCTAATGCAATTAAGTAGCCCACCGCTAGCCGGAAGGCAAGCGGTGTTGCTTTGGGCTGTGAGCGATTTTTTGGCTGCTCCTTCGCGAGGCAGTTGCTTTGCGGGTTCGTTTGCGGAGGTGTTTTTCTATATCGGCTAAGGTATAGCCTTTCTTTATGAGGGCTAGGATTTCGCTGTCTCTTTCCTCGCGACCATCTTCCCTAGCTTCCTCACACCTAACCTCAATGACTTCGTCCATATTCCATTCACCTCTTATCAACATATTTAAAACCTCCGAACTGTGCCTCTCTAGAAAAGATACTAAAATATTTTTGCTTATGCAAGCCTTCACTGCCAATTTTATGGCTTCGCTAAGTTCCATAGACTTTAAATTCGCTTTTATCTCCGCTATGAACTCCTCGTAGCCACTCAGAACAGGGCTTTTGAGTGCCATCTCCGCATTACGACCCTTATTGATGTTATAAACCCTTACCACAAGCTCCAAATATAAATCGGGGGTTTTAAAATTATAGGAATCGGATAATTTAAGTTCCTTGTAATCTGGGAATTTCTTATCTCCGTTGTACAGAACTATGAACTCAGGGGCGGGTATCATAACCCTTTTTTGCTTATAAAGGCTTTTCCTGTCAACTATCATAGCATATTCCGATGACAGATATTGTAGCATCCTCAGCGGCATATTGTTGTTAATTGAAGATTGATGCTCAATGAGAACAATGAGCCTGTCTTCCATCACAAAGGCTATATCGTTGATTTGATCCATATAAAGCACATCCGAGAGAGTCACAATCTCTATCTTTGTGCTTTTTGGATAGTTTTTTCCGCTAATTGCGCTGTATAGCTCCAATAAGTTGCTTTTCTCGCTGAAAAGCCTTGTGAATACGCTGTCTTTGTGATTGCGATTGGTTTTGACTTCCGTCATTTTTGAATCCTCCGTTTTTTTTCTTTCTACTAGTTAGACGTAAAAAAAGGGAAAAAAAATTCAGAAATCGTAATTTTGCAAACAAGTGTTTGCAAAAATGTGCATTTTTTTGAAAAAAAGCCAAAAAATAAGTTTTAACAGACACTTGGTAAAGGTTTTATAGATGGGCGTTTATCGTTTATTACTATTCTGGTAATCGGGGTTCTGACAAAAGAAATTTCCCACATCCCACCAACCCTAACACAAAACCTAAAAGAAACCATTTTGCATTTTCTATCTTTACTAATATTTCTTGGAGGTATTAAAAGATGTCCACAGCAGTAGCAACAAGTCTAAAAACGAGCAAATTTTCCCACAAACTTGCTGTTGGTGGTAAAATACACAGTTTCAGAAAAAATTGGAAAGAGCAACTAGCGGCCTATTTTGGCAAAGTGGATTTGGATATTGATCTTAAAGCTACAAGGTCCAGATAATGAATGAACATAAATCTTACGTTTTAATAGACTCGTCAGTATGGATAGACTTTTTCAAAGGAAATGAAAAGGTAGCTTTTGTTTCGGATATTTTGTTAGCGGGTTTGGCTTGTACCAATGAAGTTGTTTTAACAGAATTATTACCATCTATGAGAGTAAAAAAAGAAGAAAATCTAATAAAACTTATGAGGCAAGTACGAAAATTCGATATGGAAATAGACTGGCCGCAATTGAGAAACATTCAATCTATAAATTTGCAGAACGGAAATAACAAAGTTCCTCTTACAGATATTATGATAGCCCAAAACTGCATTCAAAATGATTTAAAGCTTATAACGACAGATAAACATTTTATTAAAATGGCAGAATACTTGCCTTTACAATTTTTTGATGGTATGCGTTAAAATTTTTGGGACATAAATACGCAATCGGGCAAATCCTAAAATCGGGAGAAATAAGTTTTATAACAGACATTTGGTAAAGATTTTGTAGATGGGCGTTTATTACTATTCTGGTAATCGGGGTTCTGACAAAAGGAATTTTCTACATTCCCACCATTAGGGAATATTCTTCACCTACATTCCAGTCGCCCTAATGCAAAATTTCGTAATTAGGAGATAGCGTTATGGGCAAAAAGGAAAATAAAGTTGCGTTCAAGGCAAACGCTCTAACATTAACCACAAACAAAATAGAATCCCGGATTTTTACCATTCGGGGCTTGCAGGTTATGCTAGATAGAGATTTAGCTGAATTGTATCAAGTTTCGGTTAAAGCTCTTAATCAGGCAGTAAAAAGGAATGAAAGTAGATTTCCTGTGAGATTTCGTTTTCAATTAAATGAAAATGAAACAAATGAACTGGTCACAAATTGTGACCGGTTCAAAACGCTAAAACATTCGTCAATTCTACCAAGTGCATTCACAGAATCTGGAGTAGCTATGCTATCTGCCGTTCTGCATAGCGATACAGCAGTTAGAATAAGTGTACAAATAATGGATGCTTTTGTAAAAATGCGAAAACTCATAGCTCAAAGCAGCGGCATAATTCAACGAATAGAAAACGTAGAACAAAAACAAATTGAAACCGATAAAAAGATAGACGATATTTTAATGCCTTTCAACCTTAGCCACGATAGATTTTTGATTATAGATAACAAAGATATTTATCATTTGGGAGCAAGTTTGAAAGATTTGGGTAAGAAATGGTTTGCTTTTTCTAAAATGGAAAACGAAGGGTTATCTTTGTTGGAAAAGATTAGGGAATATTCCTCACCCACATTCCAATCGCCCTAATGCAATTAAGTATAACAGACATTCGGGGTTCTGACAAAAGGCATTTTTCATTTTAGGTACTAATATTTATCTTCACTATGTTCAAAGCTCTTGCCTCTTGCTCGCTTATGTTAAGCAAGCCGCTATAGATTGTGAAAGGACTTGCGGTGGCACCTTGCTCGTTGCATTTAACCGTAATGTGCAGGGCATTTTTAGCTTCATCAATTGAAATAATATGCTCATTTAAATTTATACTTTGCCCTCTGTGATTTAAAACCACAGGAAGTTCATTTTTCTCTTTTTTTTGCACTAACCCGCTTGGATATTCGCCTGCCATGCAATAATCCGTGGATTTTGGAACTTGCGCCGATAGCTTTTTTTGCAAAGGTTCTATAGAAACAATTTCCAAACCTTGGGGAAATATTTCATTTATGCTTTTAACAAGTTCTGCCTTTTTCTTCTCCAAATCCAGTTTTTCCAAAAGCTCAATGGAAATAACTTCGCAAAGAGATTCCAAACCCAACGGCAATGCGCCTGTATTTGCTATGCGTGGTTTGGGGCTAAATCCCTCGCTGAATTTTATCGGAATTCCAAGTTTCACAAATGCCCTTTCAAAAAATGATAATGTATTTTGATGCGGCAAAAAACGGCTGGTTTTGGTTTTGCGGAAAATGATTTTGTATGGGAAAATACCTGTGGGGGTGGTGGGAGGAGGGCAACCACGGGGAGTTGCCCGTACAGCAGGTGTTTTGCCCAAAATGGTGTCTTTGCCATTGCCTGGGATTCCGCATGCCCCGCATTTGCCCCATTTGCAATTTGGCACGGGTTCGGCGTTTGGGTTGTGTGCTTTTTCCCATTCTCTTTGCAAAAATTTTTTGCTTATGCCTGCATCTATGATGTCCCAGGGTAGATTTTCTTCTGGGTTTATTTCTTCAAAAAGCCAAGCATCGCTGTAGTTGAGGGCGGTTCTAATTTTTTCCCATTCGCTTGGGTTTAGGTGATTGCTGTCGCTTTCAAAAACGAGACCTCTTTTATATGCTTCGTAAATCAGGGGGGCTAGGTTTTGACCGCCTCGGCTATATATTGCTTCTAAATGCGCAGTTTCCCAGGAATTCCATGAGACTTTTACGTTTTTGTGCTTATAAAATTTGTCTCTTAAAATTTTTATGTGCGCTATTGCTTTTTCTTTTTTCACATAAGGTGCCCATTGCAAGGGGGTCCAGGCTTTTGGAATGAAAATTCCAACGCTTAAATTTATTTGGCATTTTTTGTTGCAAGCAAGCCCTATTTCCAAAAGGCGTTCCGTGAGTTTTACCAAGTCTTGTATGTCTTCTTCTGTTTCGGTGGGAAAGCCTACCATTATGTATAGTTTTATTTTGTTGAATCCGTTTTGAAATGCGCTTTGAGTTGCGGCTTCAATATCTGCATTTGTTATGGTTTTGTTTATGAATTTTCGGAGCCGATCAGAACCGCTTTCGGGTGCTAGCGTTGCGCTACGCCCTCCTTTGAGTTCATAAACCTTATTCGCAAGGCTGCTTCCAAAACTGCTAACTCTAAGCGATGGCAAAGATACATCTATGTTTTTGAAAAATGGGTCTTCGATAAAGGAATCTAGCATTTTTTCAACAGGTGAATAGTCCGCGGTGGAAAGCGATAAAAGCCCAAGCTGGCGGTCGCCGGTGGCTTTTAGCCCTTCTTTGGCTATGTCTAAAACATCGTCTGCATCTAATTCTCTGGTTGGTCTGTACCAATATCCCGCTTGGCAAAAGCGGCAACCTTGGGTGCAGCCTCGCATCACTTCCACGCAAAAGCGGTCGTGCACAAGAGGCATATTTGCTATTAAATTTTTTGTTGGAAAAAGTTCTTTTGCGAGTTTTTCAACATAAGTTCTTTTAACGGATTTTATTTCTCTGTGAATTGCCGGCACATAAAAGCCTTCCAATTTTGCTATTTGCTCCAAAATTTCCGCTTTGTTTTTACCAGCTTTTTTTGCTTCCCCAATTATGCGTAGTGCTTTTGGAGCCAAAATTTCGCCATCTCCTATGCAAAGGCAGTCAAAAAAATCTGCTATCGGCATTGGGTTTGCCATTGCTGGACCACCCGCTATTACAATGGGTTCATTTTCATTTCTGTGTGCAGCAAAAGCCGTGATGTTTGCAAGTTCTAAAATGTATGGGATATTCGTGAAATTGAGTTCGGTTTGTACGGTTATTCCCAAAGCATCAAAACTTTTAACCTCGCTATAAGAGGCGTGCGTGTAAAGTGGAATGGAATTTTCCAGCATTAATTTTGCCATATCGCTCCAAGGCGCAAAAGCAACTTCGCAAAATAAATCCGCCTCTTTGTTTATAGCATTGTATAAAATTCTCATTCCATTATTTGACATTCCAATTTCATAAAGGTCTGGAAAAACCAAAGCCATGCTTGCCAGAACTTCGTTTTTGTTTTTTGTTATGCTGTTAGCCTCTCCCCCCATATACCGGGCAGGATTTTCCACAAAGGGCAGGATTTTGCCGAGTTTTTCCAAGAGCTGCATTTGATGGGTGTAAGGTAGAAAATTTTACTATATTTATACCAAATTATGTCTAAACCAGTGAGGAAAATATGGAAAAAACAACCCTAGCTTTCACAAAAACCACGTTGACACTCTGCCTTCTCTGCGCCCTGTCTTTTGCGCAAACACCTAAGGTAGCGGTTTACGTATCTGAGCAAAGCGGCTACTCGAATGAGGTGAAGAATGCCTTGAAGGTGGCAACTATGAATGTTCTTGTGAGAGGTGGCAAATACGAAGTAGTGGAACGTTCAAGCGTCATAGACGAGGAATTGAGCAAGCAAAACAGCGGCGACGTTGACGATGACCAGATGGTAGCACTCGGCAGGCAAGCTGGTGCCAAATATGTATGCGTGTCTGACATAACAGACCTTGGAAGTTATTATGTGCCAGCTAAGTATGATTCGCAGGGACGAGTGATTAGCCAATCATATTCCAGGCATCCGCATCAGGTATCTGCTCGCATAATAGATGTGGAGACAGCACAATTGGTGGGGCTTGGCGTGGTTACCGAAGATGTTAATGATGGTCCGTCTATGTCTGCTGCAATAACCAAAGCCCTTGAGAAAATGATGGAAACAATATCAGTTCATACAAATCCGAGTCTTCCCAAGAAAGCCGTTTATGTTCAGGGAAGCTGGAGGAATAACCAGAGTACGAATGCACTTTACACATATACGCTAGAAGCTCTCTTCACGAGAAGCAGATACAACGGCGATTTCGTGGTGGTGGAGCGTTCCGAGGCATTTACGAGACAGATAGACCGAGAGCTAGGGAAGCAGCACAGTGGCTCCGTTGCCGATAGCGAAATTTCGCGCATGGGCAAGCAATATGGCATTGCGGAGGTTTGCATTGCCAGCATTGAATCTGTTATGGGTACTTATAATATCAATGCCCGATTGGTGAACGTAGAAAAGTCAAGCGTGACGAATGCCTCAAAGTTGAGGCATTTGAAAGAAGGTTCGGCAGAAGCCCGATTGGAACTTAGAAATATTGCCATAGATATGGTTGAAGATATGATACCGAGGAAGATAACGGCAGCGGAGCTAGAAGAAGAGGAACGAATAGAGGCAAAAAAAGCAGAAGAAAAACGAACAGCCCCGATTATAGGATTTGGTGTCGGCGGCGGAGTGTCTTTGAATATGAACGATATTGATCCTGATTACTTTAAATCAATGGGTGGGCAATTTAACTTATATCTTGAACTTTCTAGGCGAGACATTAAATTTTTCCGTTACGGGCTTAATTTGGACTTAGGTGGTCTTGGCGTTAACAGAGATGAAATCAGAAAAAATAAACCCAGTGTATTAACAAACGACAGTAATATGACAACTGCATTTACTAAAATAAATGCTTTTGTAAGTCTGTATCCGGCAGATTTCTTGTATCTGTCGGGAGGTGCTGGATGGGGATTTTACTCTATTTCGTCAAAGGAACCTAAACTCGGCAGTGATAAGCTGAAAGAAGTTGATGTGTCAAGAGTTTCAGCACCGATATTCCCAGTCGGCGGCGGAATAGTTTTAGGTTCAGAAGAGATTGGAGTTGCGTTTGTTCTTGAAGTACTATACAATATAATACCATTTAAAGGACGTACCTCGGCATATATGTCCTATAATTTAAGAGGAATAGCCTATGGGAGACAAGTGGAGGAGAAAAAAGTTCGGGAGAAAATATAAGTGCTAGACTCCATAACCAAAGAAACCAAATCAACCCCAACCGCCGCAATCATTTGGATGCATGGGCTTGGGGCAGATGGTCACGATTTTGCAGACATTGTTCCAGAACTTGGGCTTCCCGAAAATTTAGCTATAAGATTTATTTTCCCACACGCGCCAATAATGCCTGTTACAATAAATGGCGGTTATAAAATGCGGGCTTGGTATGATATTTCGGATATGGATTTGGGAATAAATCCAGATATTGAGGGTATTGAGAAAAATTCCAAATTTGTTGCGGAATTCGTGGATGCGGAAATTGAAAAGGGCATAAGTTCGGAGAAGATTTTGCTCATAGGATTTAGCCAAGGTGGAGTAATGGCTTTGCACACGGCAACTCGCTATCCAAAAAAACTCGCAGGAGCCGCCAGCCTCTCTTCTTATTTTCCCACAACAAGCACAATGCCGCGTGATGGAGTGAATTCCAAAATTCCTGTGTTTTTTGGATATGGAAACTATGACAATGTTGTATCACCATCTCTCAGCCAAAAAGCGTTTGATTTTTTAAAATCAAATGGGAATCCTATAGAGAAGCATTCTTATAATATGCAACATTCAGTGTGCATGGAAGAGTTGAGCGCGCTCGGAAAGTGGATTGCAAAATGCCTGTAAAAATTTCACTGGGCATTTCCCCTTGCCCAAACGATACCTTTATCTATCAAAACCTCATTGAAGGCAAAGTTAAAACCCCTTGCCAAATTTCAGTTGAATACGCCGATGTTCAAACCTTGAATGAAAAAGTTTTAAACAATGAATTGGATATGGCAAAGGTGAGCTGTGCTGTGTATCCATTGGTTAAAGATAATTACAGAATTTTAGATAGCGGCGGAGCAATGGGCTATGGCTGCGGACCTTTATTGCTTTCCTCTTTCAGCGAAAAATTTGACCCAGAATCACCAGTCTATTTACCCGGCAAACAAACAACCGCCGCCGCCCTATTCAACTTCTGGATAAAGAAAAATGAACCAAAAATCCAAATCTTGAAATTTGACGAACTCTACCGTGAACTTTGCAAAAAAAATATAAAACAAGGAGTGGTTATACACGAGCATCGCTTTACTTGGCAGAGAGACGGTTTGCATTTAATAGCAGACTTGGGCGCATATTGGGAACAAGAGCTGCAAGTACCAATACCGCTGGGATGCACGGTTATAAAAAAAGATTTGGGTGAAGAACTTGCCAAAGAGATGGATTTATGCGTTCAAAAAAGTTTAAAACTCGCTTGGGAACGCAAAGAACCTGTCACCGATTTCATAAGAAAGCTAGCTCAAATAGATGATGATGCGGTTATTTTGCAGCATATAAAGATGTTTGTGAATGAATATTCGTTAAATAGAGGCAAAAAAAGCGAAAAGGCATTTAGTTTACTATATTTGCCATAGCTATGCCACAAAACCCAAACGAAGTTTATTGGAATTCAGACCGCAAAATGCGTCTTTTGTTTGCGGCTTCTGGTTTTGCGGTATTTTTTGCCTTGCTTTATTATTTGTCCGATGTGCTCACTCCTTTTGTTATAGCATTTTTGCTCGCTTATATTTTAAATCCGCTTGTGAATATTTTGCAAAAAAAGATTAAGTATAGATGGGTGGCTGCCATTTTGGTTTTGCTCATTGTGCTGGTGGTTTGCATTGGAGCGGCATTTATATTTGTCCCTATGATGATTGACCAAGGCGTGAATTTGGGGCGTTTATTGCAAAAATATGCGCATAACAGCGCTTGGAAAGAAACTCTAATAAGATATTTGCCAGACGAATTTTTGGAAAAAATACAACATATATGGGAAGAAAAAGATCTTGAACCTGTTATGAACCAGCTTCAAAATATGGATTTGCTCAAAATTTCGCAGAGCATTTTGGGTAAAATTTTGCCGGGAGCAGTTGGCGTATTTTCTGGGGTTGGCAAAGTGCTTGTGTGGTTTATAGGTATTTTTATGGTTGTGCTTTGCCTAGTGCTTATGTTGCTGGATTTTGAAAATATGAAAAAGAATATGGCAAGGCAAATTCCTGAGGAATATTCAGAAAGGGTTTTGCAATTCTTTGGTTCTTTTGACAATATAATGAGCAAATATTTTAGAGCGCAAACCTCTATTGCCGCTATAGTCGGGGTGCTTTTTGCAATATCGTTTAACATAATGGGATTACCTTTGGGACTTCCCTTTGGGCTTTTCATAGGCGTTTTGAATATGGTTCCATATATGCAAATAGCGAGCATTCCAATAGCTGCATTTTTAGGTTTAATCTATTCTTTGGAAACTGGAATTGCTTTTTGGCAAGTGGTTTTGATAATAACTGCAATTTATGGGGGCGTTCAAGTTTTGCAAGATATGGTGATAACTCCAAAAATAATGGGCGGCGTTCTTGGTCTCTCTCCAATTCTCATTTTGATGTCTCTTGCTATTTGGGGAAAACTGCTGGGATTTCTGGGATTTGTACTTGCCATTCCATTCACGTGCATTGCCATTGCCACATATAAAAGCTATCTTGTGAGGAATAAGGTACAGCCAAATGCGACTAGATAAATATTTGCAGGCGAAATATCCAGAATATTCCAGAACAGATTTGCAGAAAATAATTGCAGATGGAAAAGTTCTATTAAATGGCAAACCATTGCTAAAAAGTTTTGAAATAGAGGAAAATAATGATTTGCCCATTGAAATTTTGCAACTACCGGTTAAAACAGAAAGCCATTTGGAACCAGAAAACATTCCGCTGAACATCGTGTTTGAAGATGAGCATTTAGCGGTGATAAATAAACCGAGGGATATGGCGATGCACCCCGGAAACGGCATAAGCAAAAAAACTCTAGCTGCTGCATTGCTTTGGCATTTCAAAAATCTCTCCCAAGTGAACGGACCGCTGCGTCCTGGAATTTTGCACAGGCTAGACAAAGACACTCCGGGTCTTTTGGTTGTGGCAAAAACAGATTTGGCTCACAGGGAATTAACCCGCCAACTAGAAGCGCGAATTTTAGAACGGACATATCGAGCGGTGATTTGGGGAATTTTGCGCGACCAAGAGGGCGAAATAGATGCGCCCATAGAACGCGACCAAAGAAACCGCCTCAAAATGAGTGTTCAGACAGATGGCAAAATCGCAAAAACAAATTATAAAACTCTGGAAACTTATGGCATTGCATCTTTGGTAGAGTTCAAGCTGAATACAGGCAGAACCCACCAGATAAGGGTTCACGCACGATACTTGGGAAATCCGGTTGTGGGCGACCCGCTTTACGAGGGTAGGGAAGAGAGCGCAAAAAGAATAGACACCATTTACAAACCGGTAGCAGAAAAACTTTTGGAATTTGCCCCTGCCCAACTTTTGCAGTCTTATAAAATAAAATTCGAACACCCCAAGACAAAAAAATCAATGGAATTCAAAATAGAAGAAGATGAGTCATTAAAAAAGGCTCTTGACTATTTGCGAAAAAACCGCGAAAAAAATAATTTGCCAGTGCAGCTTTTTGAGCCGCCACAAATTTTCGCAAACCCCGAAGATATTGAGCTACCTCTCGAAGAAATTGAGGAAGCACCGGTGAAAGAACGCCCAACAAGGGCTGAGCGTTATGCTGCCACAAAAATAAAACGCGCCTTGAAAAGGGAAAAGAAGCTCATGCTCCAGACAAAAGATAATCCCTGAATATCCTGTCTTTTTCGCAGATATGGTCTATCCACCAATTTTTGAGGAAATCCAAAAATTCTTGAGGGTTGTGGTCCCATAAACTTTTGCTTCCCTCATGGGATAGCTTATTCCTCAACTCATTGTGCCATGCTTGATGCACTTTAAAATCGGTGAATCCGCACTTTTTAAGGAATTCTTCCTCAACATCAAAATGAATGTGCGTATATTCGGTCACCATGCTGATTACCGACTTGAGTACATTTTCGCCGTGCTTATTTTGCATTGCATAGAATAGAGAATTGATAGTGGAGACAATTCCCTTGTGCTGCTCGTCAATAATGTGTATTCCCAAATCATATTCGGGTTTCCACACAATAAAGAGATTATGGTTAAACAAACCATCATTCAATATCGATTTTTCTTCCATAAGTTCCCTCTTATTTGATTTGAGGTAATATAGAAATTTTCTGTTAATCCTGTAAATTCTGATAATTCTGGTTTACTTTTCGCGGGCTTTCTACTTTACTTTTCGCGGGGTTTTCATTTTACTTTTCGCGGATTTTTTGCTATATTTATGCTTATGAGCAGAGAATATAGCAGATTTTTGAATGAAAATGTTAGTCAAGCCTTGCGCAGCAGGCGAATTGTCCTTATATCTGGCGCAAGACAAACTGGCAAAACAACGCTTTCTAAGCAAATTTCAAATAAAAATTGCATTTATAGGTCCCTAGACGATACCTCGCTTTTAAAAGGTGCACTGGAAGACCCAAAAGGTTTTATAAAAAATAATTCCCAAACAATGATTATAGATGAAGTACAAAAAGCTCCAATGCTATTGCCAGAAATAAAACTTGTAGTTGATGAAAACAATAGAAATGGGCAATATTTATTGACCGGTTCCGCAAATTTGCAAACATTGCCAGTTGTTACCGAAAGCCTTGCAGGGAGGATTAAAAACATTCGTTTGAGAACCTTAACTGCCGGAGAAATTTTAGATAGCAAGCCAAATTTTTTAGAAAAAGCCTTTGCCTTGGATTTCCCTGCAAAAATAAGCGGCTTTGACAAAAGAGCAATAATAAATATGGCTTTTAAAGGAGGGTATCCAGAAGCGGTTAAAATGAAACATATTTCAGATACCAAAGAATGGCATAAAGATTATATAAATGCTCTGATGTTAAGAGATTTAAAAGATATTTCCAATATAAAAAGGCAAGATTCTTTAGAGGAATTGTTTAAAATTATGCTCTCTTGGTCTGGAAAATTTATTGATATTGCAGGGATTTGCTCAAAACTCACAATATCAAAACCTACAATAGAAACTTATGTAAATACTCTGGTTTCAATGTTTTTATTTGACAAGGTTTCTCCTTGGATATATACCGATTATGATAGAGTGGGGAGAAAATCAAAGTTATATGTTTCTGATTCTGGGCTTATGAGTTCTATTTTAGACTGGAATGAACAGGAAGTAGCCTTAGATACTGACCGTTCTGGAAAATTAATTGAAACTTTTGTATATAAAGAACTCGTTGCGCAAATAGATTTTGGCAAAAACCATTCGCTTTATCAGTACAGAGACCGAGAAAAGCGAGAAATAGATTTTATTGTTGAACAAAATGACAAAAAACTTTTGGGTATTGAGGTAAAGGCAGGACATAATGTTTCAAAAGATGATTTTAAGTATTTGGAGTGGTTTAAAAATAATCTTGCAAAAAAACAATTTAAAGGCATTGTACTCTATTCAGGGGAACACACTATACCTTTTGGCAAAGATATGCTTGCTGTGCCTACTACGGCATTATGGGCATGATTCAAACCTCCTATGAAACCACCCATACCACCTAGCTGGATTTTCCAAAATCAAATTTTCCAGCCAAGCATGGTAATGGGTGTAAAAATTCTCTGAAGGAATTTTCTTTATTTGCCCCAAATAGCCGCAAAACACAGGAGTTTGGGGGCGATGCTCCAAAATAAAAGCCGGAAGAGGGTTGGAACGAACCTTGATGCCTAAAAATTCGCTTTCGCATTTTTCCCTTATGGAGTGTGGAGGTGGTTTTTTGAAATTTTGGTCGGCTAGCAGTGCAAATAAGCCACCTTTGTCTATGAAATCTATTAAATGCTCTGGTTCTATCTTTTTTGCAAAGCATTTTCCGTTGAATGTTCTTTTTTTTTGCAGCCATGTATCAAAAAATTTGGGTTTTTGCTCTTGAACGGAGGCATTCAATGGCAAACCGCTTTCTGCTAGCTTAAAACCCAAAAGTTCGTGGTTTCCGTAATGAGCGGTTAAAAAAATCCCGCCTTTTTTCATTTCTTCCAAAATCGGTGGTGGATTGCACGGTTTGGGGTGCCTAAAAATGAAATCAAAGGCATCGCCGAGCAAATTTTTTAAAACTTCGCCGTATTTTGGCTGTTTTACCCCAGCTTTCTCAAAAAAAGGCTCGGTCAAACGCAAATTTTTTGCAAATACAGCATATTTCCACATATTTTAAGCAAAAATATAACAAATTCTTTTTCTATATTCACAAAGCTAACCTAATTTATAGGAAAATATGAAAAAACATTTAATATTGGCAATCGTTATTTTATCTGCACTTTCTTTTATGCAGTGCACAATAACTATAATACAAAAAAGAGAAGAACCGTATAATGGTTACTCTTCTTCTACGGAAAGCGAAGATGTCTCCAGTTCTAGCTCGGTAGTTAAAAAAAGAAAGGAAGCTGCGAAAGATAAGGAAGAATCCAGTTCTAGCGTAGAAACAGAAAAAAGTTCTAGCTCGGTAGCTAAGAGAAGAAAGGAAGCTGTGAATGATAAGGAAGAATCCAGTTCTAGCATAGAAACTGAAAAAAGTTCTAGCTCGGAAATTAAAAAAACCAGAAAGGAGGTAAGACTATGAAAAAATACTTTGTCCCATTGTTTTTTGTACTATTGGGCTGCGGCAACCACACGTTTGACAGCATAGTTGACGATATAGTGGACGATATAGTGGAAAAGGTTCTCGGAACAGGATTGTTGCAGGACAACACTAACGTAATTCCGCAAGATGTAACAAGATTCGGCAATGTCGATGCTTCCGGCTTGCCATCGTCCGTTTCCCTTGAAGATAAATTCCCGCCTGTGCGGAGCCAAGGGCAATTCGGTACCTGTGTAGCTTGGTCCACAGGCTATGCTTTTAAAACCGCGCTAAACGCCATAGAGAAAAACTGGACCGCCACCGATTTGAAAAAAGAATCAAATCAAACAAGTCCCAAAGATTTATGGCTGACAATTCCTGCCGATAAAAAAGGCAGAAGTTGCAATGGCGTGGCTTTTGCTTATGCTATGGATGCCCTTATTGCAAATGGAGCAGCCAGCCTGGCAGATGTCCCATACAATATGAGTGGCTCGTGTGACGCTAGCATTTCCTCGTCAAAGGGAAACCCGAATAACAAATTGGCAAACTATCGCAAAATAGCCGACAACCAAAAACTCTACGGAGGTTCTAAAGTAGAAGGCATGGATGTGGAAAATTTCAAAAGCTACCTCGCCCAAGGCAGACCTATACTTTTCGGAGCAAATGTTTGTGACCGTTTTCATAGGCATAAAGGCAATGCAGTTTTTTCCGTTGATGGTGGTACCCGCTGCGGTGGACATGGCATGGTTCTCGTAGGCTATGATGATTCAAAAGGAGACGGAGCTTTCAGAGTTCGCAATTCTTGGGACACAGACTGGGGAGATAATGGAAGTATATGGGTGGATTATAATTTCTTTGTGACAAATTTTGCAAAATACGCTTTTGTGGCACAAAACCCGAACTCCCCTCCTCCCGAAAATCCTGTAAATCCAAATCCGCCACCTAATCCACCGCCTAAAAATACCTACGATTTACTGGCAAAATTTGCCGAAGACTACCAAGACTACGAATATCCCAACAATCCCAGAGCACGCTTATTTTCTTATGAGGTGTATAACAATGGCTCAATGGAAATATTGGCGAAACAAAGATGGGGCATTTATTATATGTATTACAATGCTTATGATGCCAACGAATATGAAATTATTTATGAAGATTATTATACCGATGAATATGGCAAGCCTTGTACAAAACCAAGTGATGTTTGCTGGGGAGAATATGAAAACACCTCTGCAATTGCAGGCGGATTATGGAACAATATGAATGTTAAACCTGGCAAAATGGCAGGCGAGGCAGAAGCCGAAGGTGGCTTTGAAATGCCTTATGAAATGCCAAGCATTACCGGCGATTATTATTTGGTTGTATATGCCGATTATGAAAATGTTATTGATGAAAGCAACGAAGACAATAATTTTTATTTCATAACAAGTGCGGGAGGCAAGCCTTTGAAGTTCGAAGATGGTGTTATGAAATCCACACCAATGAATTCTAACATCTCGGCAAAAAGGTCAAAACTCGCTCCGGTTCATTCGGTTGTGGATTTGGGAGAGCTAAATGGCTACACTCCAAAGGAAATAAAAACTTTGCTCAACAGAGACAAGAAAAGCGGAGTTTTTGCAAAGAAAATAGCCAAGTACAGAACAAAAACCCATCCTGTTAAACGCATAAAGAAACAGTAGTATGCCTTTTTTGCTTTTCCTTTTGCTCGCCCTTGAATCCTGCTTTGGGGAAATTACCGTTAAAGCAGGTGATATAATTAAAAAATTGGAAAAGGGCGAGTCGGTTGAAATGAAGGATGCCGTTGTGGTAGGCGTTTTGGATTTTTCTGAGATTGGAAAATTATCTCCTGTTAGCACGGCTATGGCTGAGGCAAGAGTCAAAGCAAATTTTTTCTGCTTGCGCTGCGTTTTCAAAGAAAAGGTGGTAGCGAAAAAAAACAATGCCTACACACGTTTTGATGGCAATGTGATTTTTTTGGAAAGCGAATTTCAAAAAGATGTGGATTTTAGCAATGCGGTGATTTACGGCACAGTGAATTTCACAAAATCTATTTTCAAGGAAAATGCGATTTTTTACCAAATGGCGGTTTGGTCAAAAGATAGCGACTTTTCCGAAATAACGGCAAACAAAAAATTTTCTTTTGATGTATCGTCTTTCCAAGGAAATCTATCTTTTTTTGATGCTAAATTCTTGGGCAGTTTTTCTTTGCAAGAGGTTTTTGTTTTGGGTATTCTGCAAAGCTCAAAAGCAGATTTTGGCGGGAAAACAGATTTTGCAATGCTCAAAACCGGAGGCAGGGCGATTTTTCAATACACAAAATTCAAATACGAACCAGATTTTTCGGATATTAAAGTAGAGAAGTAAATCGTTAAAATCTGAACAAACCCGCAAATCTAAGCTGCCCGTCTCTAACTCCTTCCAAATTGCTGACATTTTGAATGCTTGCAATGTCCAGTTGCAGCATATCGGAGAGCATAACGCCAAGTCCAATATCCAATTCCTGCCTGCTGCCTATTTTGTCGTGGAGATAACCTATTCGCAGAGCTATTGTACCAGCATAAACATATTCTGCCCCCAAGCCCAAAACGCCTTCTTGAAAAGTCTTTTTGAATGTATCTATGACTTTATCGTCTTTTGTTGCTGTTTCTGGATAAAACCAAGATTTCCATGCAGAGATATAAAATGGTTCTGCATCGCCTCTGGAATCTTCGTAAGTGACCATTCTGCTGTAATCTGCGTTCAAGGTTATGCGATGGTCGGGGAGTTTTATTAAATCATAAGAAAGCCCAAAACGCCAAGTTAATGGAATGGGCATACTGTTGGATTTTTCCACATAGTAAACATTGGGACCTATATTTGCCAGCACCGCGCCAAACCTAAACCCATCTAAATTAAACAAATTGCGACCTAAAACGCCAACATCAATGGCATAACTCGCAGTGGTTGCATCTGCCTCGTGCAATGCCGCCCCAGAACTCAGCGCAGAATAGAAAAATTTGAAACTCAAGCCGAGTCCCCAATTCTTGTTCAGCTTTGTTCCATAGCTCAAACCAACAACCGTTTCGGAACTGTTAAAAGAACTGCCTTCTTGCTCTGTATTTATTTCGTCTGAAACATAAGTTTCGCCAAAACTTATAAAATTCACAAATAAACCCCAAGTTCCCCAATCACCAAGCGGAAAAGTGACTCCCGTGTACAAATGATAGAGGTCTGGAACATTTAAAATAGGCAAAAGTTTTTCGTAAAAAAACGCAACTTGATTTTGCGCCGCATGGTAGCGTTCAATGCCAGAGGCTGTACTGAGCCATAAATCGTTGCCAAGAGCAAGCACGTTCCAAACCGTGTTGCTAGCAAGTCCGTTCCCCGTATGGTAATGATTCCATTCGCCTTGGGTGTCTTCGGCTCTGTTCATCTCAGTTTCGCTTTTGCGACCGCTTGGGGTTGCATATTCTGGCAAATAGCTCCACACTCCTTTTTCTGTGCCAATCCAAATAGCACCCTTTTCAGATACCGTTATGCCGTGAACTTCGTTTTTTTCAAAACGAACCTGTTCCCATCTTCTCAAATTAAAATGCGAAAGTCCTTCTTTGTGTGCTGCCCATATATGCCCAGAGCTATCTATGGCTATTGCCCTTGGGCTTAAATCTATGATGCCGTCTTCAAGGGCAAATACGCTCCACTTATCTTTATCGCCATCGTTTTGTTTTGGTATTAGCCTTGCTATGCCTGCGCTGTCAACTCCAACATAAAGTTCTTTGCGCAATTCGTGCCAAGCTATTGAAGTTATTTTTTGAGATGGCAAAACCGTGCCTCTTTGCTCAAAAATTCCATTTCTATAAGCAAAAAGCCCATTATCGGTGCCTATCCAAAGGGTTGCGCCTTGGTTTGCAATGGAGGTTATTTTGCGGGTTCCAAATTCCTGGGCAAAATCCTTGAAACCCTTGCCATCAAAGCGGAACAATCCCTTGCTTGTACCTACCCAAAGTTTTTCGGTGCGCATTTCATAAAGCAAGGCTGTTACAGAGTCTTTGATTATCACGGAAAAAGGAATTTTAACCTCAACCAGCAATTCTTCTTCTTTTAATGTTTTTATGCCATTATATGTACGCACCACGCCAGATATGGAATCCAGAGATGTTTCCGTGCCTATAAAAGTTCGCACAACATCCCTCAATTTTGCATTTCCTTCAAGAGGAATAGCTACATTTTCTTTCCAAACCTGTCCGTCAAAATGCAGAATCCCATTCATGGTTCCTGCCCAAACTTCATTGCGGGTTAAAAAACCTCTGCGGTTGCGAGCGGCAAGCGCGGTGAATTTACCTTCTTTTGACAATTCCCACTCATTTGCCAATGGTCCAAATGCGAGACCTGCGGGGTTGTAATAAAGCGAGTTGCCATCGTCTCCAAGTGCAACTCCAACTTCTCCCATGCCGAGTTGCCGCGCTCCAACAGGCATATCCAAGGTAATCACAGAAGCAACCCTTGCAAAAGCAAGGGCAGAGAGCAATAAAACCAAGAGGGAAACCATTTTTGCCATTGATGGCTATAATTTAGAAATATTACTTGCTATACAAAAGCTCCAGCATTTTTTCGCCATACCGAGTGCCTAGTTTTTCGTAGCCATCGTAGCTAAAATGCAGATTATCTCCCATATCCGTACAACCTTGTGATGAAATTACGTGCGCAACATTGGCACCGTTTGGTAGCTTGCCATTCATTGTGTTTGTGATGCCCCTTATGAGAGTGGCATTGTTCTGGTTTGGATTGGAGGCAGTTATTACGGGTTCGCCAGCCAAGAACGGTATTGAGTTGGCAGGAAGTCCCAAATCGCTCAACAAGTTATCGTAAATGCCTTTTACCTTTTGCGCCCAATTGCCGCTAACCGCACCGGACTCGCCTTGGTGCATTATTATGCCTTTGATAACTCCAACTTTTTGTGCTTCTTTAGCCAGCGTTATAAGGCGGTTGTATGGATTGTTGTCGTAGGTTTTGGCAATTTGTTTCATAAAATCTTGCTGATTGTTGTAATAGGTATTCGCTCCATTTACTTTTTCCAAACCCTCTATGGCAGCTCCTGCAACGGCAACGGCTATAATTCCTATTTTTATATTGGTGTCGGGTATTCCTGCAACCAAGGTTCTGCCAAAAAAATCTGCTGGGCTTAGTCCAAGGTTATTTCTTATGATAGGAGGCACAGCCGTGTACCATTGTCCCTGAGCGCGCTGCTCGCTTCCACTGGCGAGTTTATAGCTTCCAGCTACTGCGGTCATAACCCTAAAACGCTTATTCACATTTTGCTTATATTTCGCAGCGGCACTGCTAAAATCACTGGCATAATTTGGATTCTGCCCTTCCATATTTGACTGCCCAAAAGCCAAATAAATGTGGAAATTCTCTTTTGGATCTGCTGCCACCGCAGAAGAACTGCTTACCACAACAGCAGAACTGCTACTGCTCTTTGCCACGCTAGAACTGCTTACAGCAACAGCAGAACTGCTACTCCTTGCCGAGCTGGAACTGGAAGCTTTAAAAGAACTGCTGGACAAAATAAGTACTTCAGATGAAGATGAAACCTCCTCTGACGAAGACGAAATCTCTTCTGATGAGGATGAAACCTCCTCTGATGAAGACGAAATTTCCTCTGACGATGATGAAATCTCTTCCGATGAAGACGAAGCTTCCGATGAAGACGAAACCTCTGAAGAAGATGATACTTCCGAAGAGTATAAAACTTCAGAAGATGACGAAGGCTCTTCTCCTTGATTATCTTTGCTTGAACAAGCAAAAACAAGAAAAGAACCCAAAACAGCAAAAAACCCTAAAAAACGCTTCATAAACCCCCCGATTGGTATATAAGAATTAATATAGAAAATTTTGGGAGTTATATACATAAATCACCAAAACGCTGACATAAAAACGGTTTTCTATATTATAAATTATTGCTATGTATATTATGGAGATATAATATGGGATTTCTTTATTGTCCAAATTGTAATAAAGGCGTTAGCGATCTTGCAGAAATTCCTGCATGTCCAGACTGTTTTCATCCGTTTAATGCTAAAATGTGGCGAGAAACATATGAGGATAAACAAAGAAAAGTAGAAATGGAACAGCAACGTAAACGAGAACAAAGCGAAACTTGGGAAAGAAATGGACTATGTGGGAACTGTGGCGGTAGAATTGAACCTGAGCGTATAAGCAAAGACCCTTTTGCGTGGGGCACAACTTCGAATTATACTTATTATTACAAATGTTCAAAATGTGGTAAAAGTTATGAAGAAAATCCACCGCGAAAAGAGGTAGTGGACATACCCAAACCGCAAAAAAAGACAGTGCATAATAAAATGACGCCACTAAAGTATAGGGAATTACATGCAGCTTTTAGCAAGTTAGGGGAGCTCAGCAAAAGGCTTACTTCAATGCATTTGGGAGGAGAAAATTATTTTTACCGTTACTGTGAGGATGAGGCAACTCAAAAGACCGAAGAGGAAAAGGAATAGGCAAATATATAATTCCCAAAATTTTGTATATTGTAAATGTGGAGCAAGTGTTTGTGTACATAGGTGCAGCAGGTGGTTTAGCTGGAATAGCGGCTGTACTGACCGTTTTGGTTAATCATGCCAAGTACAAAAGAGATAATCATTTAGATGCCTTTGTTACCAGAATAGAAGCTATGCAAACTAGCTTTGAGGGTCAGCTTAAAGCTATGCAAGTAGAATCGAAAATTCAGGCTACGAATTTTGACAGCCAGTTGAAAGCTATGCAAGTAGAATCGAAAATTCAGGCTACGAATTTTGACAGCCAGTTGAAAGCTATGCAAATAGAATCGAAAATTCAAACTGATGCTTTCCGTACTCAGATACAAGCTATGCAAACAGGCTTCGACAGTCAGCTTAATTCTTGGAAGGGTTTGTGGGAAGCCTCTACACAGGAGATTAGAGAGCTTAAAATGGAAATCAAGGAACTACGGGTTGAGAATGATAAGTTGAGAACGGAAGTTCTAGAACTCAAAGGGCAACTCAAAGAACATTACAAATTGGCTTAATTATGAATATTCTAGCAACTGGATGCTGCGGGTTTATAGGGACAAATTTTGTGCGGTTCGTTTTGAGGGAGAGACCAAATTGGAACATAGTGAATTTGGATGCCTTAACCTATGCTGGCAATAGAGAAAATTTAAAAGACATAGAAAATAATCCGAACTACAAATTTTTCAAAGGGGATATAACAAAGGAACAGGATATTTTCGCAGCTGGCGATTTGCTGCCAGCAGGAAAGCCAGATGCCATTGTGCATTTTGCGGCAGAATCGCACGTTGACAATTCCATAAAAAACCCCGGCGTATTTGTTCGCACAAATGTGGAGGGAACATTAAATTTGCTGAAATATGCAAAAGAAAAAGGCATAAGGCATTTGCAAGTTAGCACAGATGAGGTTTACGGAACGCTCGGTAGCACTGGCTATTTCACCGAAGACACACCCCTTGCAGCCAACAGCCCCTACAGTGCCTCAAAAGCAGGCGCCGACCTACTGGTGCGGGCTTGGCACGAAACCTATAAATTAGACACCGTTGTCACCCGTTGCTCAAATAACTATGGACCCTACCAATTTCCCGAAAAACTTATACCCCTTGCGGTCACAAATTTAATGCAAGGCAAAAAAATCCCTGTTTATGGCAAAGGCTTGAACATCCGCGACTGGCTCCACGTAGAAGACCATTGCAGCGGAATTTTGCTCGCACTTGAAAAGGGAGAATCTGGCAGGATATACAATATTGGCGGGAATAATGAATGGAAAAACATAGATATTGCAAAAGAACTGGTTAAAATAATGGGAAAAGACGAAACCCAAATAGAATTTGTGACCGACAGGCTCGGTCACGACTTGCGTTACGCCATAGATGCCACACGCATTCGCAAAGAACTAGGCTGGGAACCTAGATACACGTTCAGCACGGGACTGCCAGAAACCGTTAAGTGGTATGTGGAAAACGAAGCCTGGTGGAAACCGCTTAAAGCCAAGGGTTGAAAATGAATAAATTAAGATTTTTGGTAGCACTGCTCTTAATAGGTTGCGGAGCCGAATGGGGTGGCGGACAGGTTGGCAGAACTTCTTGTTCTTTTGACGAATTTCTCCCCAATGTGGGGAGGGCAGTTAAAATGGCAACAGGAAATAATGGTGATAAGCTCTATATTTTGGACGATTTTTCTTATGTGTATTTTTATAAACGCGATAATTTATATGAGTGTGCTTTTAATTTGGAAAATACATATAGGTTTAATGGGTTTCCAAAAGATGTTATTTTTGCAAACAATAATTTTTATGTTCAAGACGGAGCGGTTTTAAAAACCAAAGATGATAAGGAACAATGCTATGCCAAAGACGGAGCTTTTGCAGTTAGCGGGAATGAACTTGCCGTTGGGAAATCGGGGGTGGAAATTTGGAATATATCCGATTGCTCTAAAAGAGGCAGTATATCTTCTCAAAACGTTTTAGCTTTGGCAGCTACTAACAGCGAATATTATGTTGCAGAACCTCAAAATCTCGCTATGTATTCAAAAAACGGACAGCTAATTCATTTAGAACCGATGTCTTCTATCCCAGGCAACGAAAAAAACTTCTGCTCCGTGGATAGAATAGCCGCAAATAATTACGGAATTTACCTTTTGGACAAAAAATGCAAAAAAATAGGCGTTTTTGACAATCAAGCAGTTTGGCGAAAAACCATAAGCCTAGATTCTCTCGGCATAAGAAGCCCTCTGGATATAGGCGCAGGTGAATATTCGTATATTTTAATAATGCACTCAAATGGAGTGGAAAGGGTGAATGTGTTTTAATATTGGCACAGTTTTTGCAAGTAACCTACATGCTATTAAAAGTCCTTTATTTTGTTAAAAACTAAAGGATTCGCTTGATAGTGCCGATATAGAATGTAGATTTAACGAAAAAGAGGTCCGTATGCCAGCAATGTCAGTAGGTGGTTTAGCGTCCGGGTTGGACACTAACAATATAATAGCACAGCTCACAGCGCTTGAGCAGGCTAAGGTTACGCGTGAAGTAAAGAAAAAAGAGAATGCTCAACTCACAATGGATAAATTCAAAGAGCTTGAAACCAAGCTTTTGAGCATACAAACCAAGGCAAAGACTCTTGAATTGCCAAAAGATTTCAATGTTTTTAAATCTACTTCCAATTATGAAGATTATGCTACTATATCTGGAGGCGAAGGCGCAACAGCAGGTCAATATGGATTAATTGTTTACCAGCTTGCAACCACGCAAAAAGTTGCTTCAAATTCTTTTTCAGCCGTGAACAAATCTATGGTTGACCTCGGATTAATGGAAAGAAATGCACTAACTGACAAAGATGAAGACCCCATTACTATATATTTATCTCTCAGTGAAGCTGCTAAAAAAGCCGACCCAAAAAAAGGACCTGCTGAAATAAAAATAAATGCCAGCGATACTTTAAAAGACATTGTGAGCAAAATAAACGCCGCAGAAGGCACAGGCGTTAGAGCCAGCATAATGTCAATGTCAAACGGCGATAACCGCATTGTTTTAACTGCGGTGGATTCAGGAACAAACGCCTTTTACATATCAGACAATACTTCTACAACTGGTAGAGGCAGAAGTCTTTTAAGTGACCTTGGCATAATTGAAATCACAGATCAAAAAGCTACTTCTGGAAATGCCTTGACTGTTCTCAGCTCTCTCGGCGGCGGTGCAGCTACAGAAGATACCTATTTTGACCAACTCAATACCACTCTAAATAAAAACCACTTAGACAAAAACGATCAAATAGGCATTTATTTACCCGCAAACAACGGAAGTGGCTCGGCAGGATGGGTTACATTTGATTTGTACGGGCACGAAGCAGGAGCAAACAATGCTCGGAAAATAGGCGATGTTTTAAAAGATATAAATCTCGCTTTGAAATCTTCGGGCGCAGACTTTGAAGCCTCGTTGAACAGTTCTGGAGAGATAGTTATATTAGGAAAATTGGAAGCAGACGATAATTTTACAAGTAGAAAAGACCTAAGTTCCGCCGATAGTAATCTTACCACAACAGAACAAGCGAAACCCGAAAACCAAAAAACCTTTTTGGAACAAATTAAAATTCAAATAGGAACATTTAGTGGCGCCTCTTCAGGACCAATAGATGTAGTTGATAGTAATGGTGTTACCCATACTGGCGTATTTTCCATGATAACACCAGACGATCCAAAAGACCCAAGTAAAAATGTTATCGTCAAAAAAGACATGGGTACTTTGGCAAACCGCAATATTTTTAAAGAAGAGAATCTTATAACCGAAGCGCAAAACGCTTTTTATAGCATAGACGGAATGTCTGTTAGCTCGCAGAGCAATAGCGATGACAAAACCGTAACAGGTTCCATTTTCAATCTAAAAAAAGTTACAGAACCAGGTCAGGTTGTAAAACTCACTTTAGAACCAGACATGAGTGCCTTAGCAGACAAAATAAGCGAATTTGTTGAAGAATTCAATGAATTATTGAAATTCATAGATTCAAACACAAAAGCTGAGGTAGTGGAAGAAACCGATAAATCTGGCAAAAAAGTGAGCAATCGCGTAACTGGTCCATTTACAGGAGATGCTGCCATCTCTAGCTTGCGCGAAAATTTGAGAAGCATGTTCTCCAGCACAATAAACGAAATAGCCGGTATGCTCAACAACGGCTACAAAACCACTTATTCAGCAGCAGCCCGCATTGGCATAGTTGCGAACAAAGAGGGATTTTACGATGTGGACAAGGAAAAATTAACCAAGGCTTTAAATTCAGATTTTGAAGGTGTGCGCAAGCTCTTCACATCTAACAGCTTTAGCGATACCCCTGGCTTTAGTGTTGGTCGTTTTACCAAAGATTCCGAAGTTGGCGTATATAAATATATAAATGGCGATTGGTATTTAAACGGCAGCAGAGATCCAGTTAAAGGTACCTGGATTGGCAATAATCTTTTCACCACCAGCAAAGGTCTCACCATTGAACTTCCCAGCAAATTTACCGGCGAACCTCAAGTTACCTTTGTGCGCGGAATAGCCGGAAAAATTTCAAACTTTGTGGAAGAGGCTAGAACTGGCTATTACAACATACGTGGAGAATGGGTTGATGGATTCATTAAGCAATCAAAGGATAAATATCAAGATAGAATTGATGATATTCAAAAGAGAGTTGACCTATTGCAGTTTAGAGTAGATAATTATGAGGCTAGGCTTATAAAGCAATTCACATCGCTTGAAAAAAGCATGAGTAGTTTGCAATCTCAAAGTGCGAATATGTTATCTGCTATTGCCTCAATGAACAACAATAATAGTAAAAAGTAATCATTAACCAAGGATGTTATATGCAAAACGCAACTTATGCTAAACCGGGACTCGGACAATATCGCCAAGCCTCCGTTGAAACCGCCGACCGCGGGCAGTTGATCATCATAATCTACGACCATTGCATAAAATGGTGCGGCATAGCCAGAGAAGCCTTGGAAGCGGGTCAACTTGCCCGCAAGGCAGAAGCCTGCCACAAGGTAGAGGCTGGGCTGAGTGAGCTTATGACCGCTTTGGATATGCAAAAAGGCGGTGATGTAGCAAAAAATCTTTGGAGACTATACGATTTTTACAGCCACCACATTCACGAAGGCAATATGAAAAACATTGCCAAAAACTTCACGGAAGTTGCAGATATGATGGGGCAGCTCAGAGAATCTTGGCAAAAAGCCCTTGGGCAGGTTCGCCAAGACAGAACTCTAGCAAACAATTTGGCAGCAGGAACTCCACGCAGCTATGTTAGCATGGTGGGATAATCAGAGGTAATTATGAATCAAGATGCAAACGCCTTGGCTTCAAAAATAGATACTGCAATGCAGCTTTGCCAGAATGTTCTTGAGTACGGCGAAAAAATAAAAGCTTTATCTCCATCAGATATTGGAATGGAAGCTTATGCAACAGAACTAACTCAATGCACAGAAGACAGGGGGCGAGCCACCAGAATTGCTATTCAAGAATTGAACGCCATAAGCAATAATTATGAAAACTTATCCGCCGCGCCAGCAGACAAGGCTTTCTTGAGCGAAAAAATGCGCTTGGTTCAAGATATGTCGCCTTTATTCGCCAAACAGAATGTAGCCATTCAAAGAATAATACAAGTGCATTTAAACTCTATGCGCAAGGAATCCGTTGAATTCCACCACAATGTTAGAGTCATAAAAAATTACCTAAAAGCTCCTGATAAAAGAAGTTTTTACGGGTAATTTTAAAACATCCTAAGCGCGTGTAAATATTTGTCTGTAGAAGTTGTGAAGGGCATTAAATAAGCGTCTTTACCAGCAGCTTCTATAAGGGTTAAAAGCCGCCTGTCAACTATGCAATTTCCCTCTAAATCAAACTTGAAATTTGGCGGAAACACCACTTGATTAACCGTTTCCCAGTAATTGCGGCTTTTTACCGTAACTGGGCTTAACCCTATCCACATTTCTGTATCTGGCAAATGCTCAAGCCACTGGTTGAGCAATCCTTCTGAAAAATATGGCTGAGTGAAAAAACCATCTGCTCCGCAGTCCAGCTTTTCTTTGCAATAATCCAATTCTTTTTTAAAAGACTGGCGGTGGGGGTCTTGCCCAGCATAAACTTTTAACTGAGGAAACTTTGTTTTTATATGCTTTATAGCCTGAGGTGCCTTTATGCCGCTGGGAACAAAACCCTGCGGGTCAAGGGGTGGGTCTCCGCTTATCAAAAGCGTTTGTTTTAAGCCAAGAGCAATAAGTTTCTCTATTAACCTCTCCAAATCCTCCAAAGTGCGGTCTATAAGCCTAAAATGCGGAATTGCCGGCACAGAATTTTTGAGCAAATGCTCCGAAGCCCCAAAACTCTTTATTTCAACGCTACGAAGCTCAGGAATATTTATACCGATTATTTTTGGGAAATTATTTATATGCATTTTGGACTCTTCCAAAAAGGAATCCAAGGTTTTTGGCACGAGTTCAAGGGCTATTCTCATAGGGGTAAGGTAGAAAATTGAACTACCATAAGCACTTGTCCTGTCTAAAACTTCATCGCTAAAAGAAAAACCTGCTAATGCTTGTTGATAAAATAGGCTTAATTTACTTTTTGCTCTGTTTAATTTTTCTATATTTCTACCGATTTTGTTGTTATTTCGTAATTTTTCCGTTTTTGGCGCGTTCGTCTAGTGGCCTAGGACGCTGGCCTCTCACGCCGGTAACACGAGTTCAAATCTCGTACGCGCTATAAAAAGCACTTTTTTTGCCTTTACCCTTGTTTTTGCTTAAAAAAATAGCTATATTTCCAAGGCAAAGTTATAGTTGAGGAATTTATGGTAAATTGTCCTAATTGTGGGTACGAATGCGATGCTTACTCCAGGAAAAAAGTTTTAGCAATAGTTGCTGTATTTATAGTTGCAGGATTAATTTTTGCTTTCAAATACGACACTATAAATAGTATGATAGAAGGTTTTATGCACGGTATTCTTGTAGATTCACGTGGCAAACAGGAATATAAAACCATTAAAATTGGCAATCAAGTTTGGATGGCAGAAAATTTAAATTTCAAAGTTGGTTATTCGGCTTGCTATGCCAATTTAGATGAAAATTGCGAAAAATATGGGCGTTTGTACGACTGGGTTACTGCACTGACAGCTTGCCCTGAAGGATGGCATTTGCCAAGTTATACCGAATGGCAAATTTTAATAAACAATGTGGGCGGCAAAGATGTTGCTGGCAAAAATTTGAAACATGAAACTGGTTGGGAAGAAGGTGGCAATGGTGCTAATTCTAAACGTTTTTCTGCCTTGCCGGGAGGCTTGGGTTATTCAAATGCAATTTTTTACAGTGCCGGAAGCAGCGGCAATTGGTGGAGTTCCACGGAACAAAATACTGGCAACGCTTATTATCTCAATATGTTTTACCAAACTAGCGACGTATCTGAAAGTGATGGCAATAAATTGTCTCTCTTTAGCGTTCGTTGCATAAAAAATTAAAATTCACAAATCAGCCACAGCTTCTGTTCTCAGATTATTTATAACGTGCTCGGTGCGAGAGGCTGTATTGTTTCCCATATAATATTCAAGCATTTTATTGGTATTTGACTCTTGTGGCATAATCACGCTTTCCAGCCTCATATCTTCGCCTATGAACAAACCGAATTCTTCGGGGTCTATTTCGCCAAGCCCTTTGAAGCGGGTTGTTTCTGCTTGCGTACCTAGCTTTGTTTGCGCAGCATCGCGCTCTTGCTCGTTGTAGCAATAGAGGGTTTCTTTTTTGTTGCGCACCCTGAACAGCGGAGTTTGCAAAATGTAAAGATGCTCCTGCTCCACAAGCTCTGGGAAGAACTGCAAAAAGAAAGATACCATCAAAAGCCTTATGTGCATACCATCAACATCGGCATCGGTTGCTATAATTACCTTATTGTAGCGCAGATTTTCCAAGCCGTTTTCAATATCAAGCGCGTGTTGCAAAAGGTTGAATTCCTCATTTTCGTAAACCACTTTGCGCCCTATTCCATAAGTGTTTAGGGGCTTGCCTCGCAAGCTGAACACCGCTTGCGTTTGCACATCGCGCGCCGTTGTTATTGAGCCGCTTGCGCTATCGCCTTCGGTTATGAAAATCATTGTTTCGTTTTTCTTGTCGTTTTTTAAATCTATCAAATGAATTTTGCAATCCCTCAATTTGCGATTATGAACAGCAGCCTTTTTTGCTCTCTCGTTTGCCAGCTTGCGAACTCCGGCAATTTCCTTTCTTTCCCTTTCGCTTTGGGCAATCCTCTCTTGAATTACCTTTGCGGTTTCTGGATTTTTATGCAGATGGTTGTCAACTTCTTTTGCTATGAAATCCACCATCCAGTTGCGCAGAGCTGCACCACCAGGAGCAACGGTTGCGCTGCCAAGTTTGGTTTTTGTTTGGCTTTCAAAAACAGGTTCCTGTATTCTAACAGAAACCGCTGCGAGCATATAGTTGCGAACATCAGAGCCATCAAAATCTTTTTTGAAAAAATCCCTAATGCCTTTCACAACCCCTTCCCTGAACGCCGCTTGGTGTGTACCGCCCTGCGTGGTGTGCTGCCCGTTCACAAAGCTAAAATAATGCTCTCCGTAAAGTTCTCCGTGAGTGAAAGCAATTTCAATGTCTTTTCCCTTGCAATGAATTATGGGATAGCGCATGAAATCTTTTGCTTGGCTGGAAAGCAAATCGAAAAGTCCGTTTTTGCTCTCGTATATTTTGCCATTGAAGTTGAGCGAGAGTCCCGTGTTCAGGTAGGCATAGTTCCAAATTCGCTCTTCCATATAGGCAGGCAAAAAACGGAAATTTTTGAAAATATCTTTGTCAGGTTCAAAATAAACCTCTGTTCCGTTTTTTTCGCTGCTAGGTTTTTCGGGATATTCCTTTATTAAATTGCCACATTTGAACTCGGCTTTTTTGCATTTGCCATCTCTGTGCGAAACCACGCAGAAATAAGAGGAAAGCGCATTTACCGCCTTTGTTCCAACACCATTCAAGCCCACAGATTTTTGAAAAGCCTCGCTATCGTATTTGCCACCTGTGTTCATTTTAGACACGCACTCAACCACTTTCCCAAGCGGAATGCCTCTACCCCAATCTCTTATTTTCGCAGAATGATCTTTTATTTCAATATCTATTCTTTTCCCAGCCCCCATAACAAATTCATCTATGGAGTTATCTATTATCTCTTTAACCAGCACGTAAATGCCATCATCAGGGCTTTGCCCATCTCCCAATTTGCCTATATACATTCCAGGGCGAGTTCTTATATGCTCGTTCCATTCCAGGCTTTTTATGCTGCTTTCATCGTATTTTACTGCCATTTGCGTGGTAAGGTAGAAAAAAAGGTGACACCCGGATTCGAACCGGGGAATCACGGTTTTGCAGACCGTTCCCTTACCACTTGGGTATGTCACCAAGGCTTTAAAATATAGAAATTTTTCGGGGTTTTGTCAAATATTTGATAAAATAGCAAAAAAAAGCTATATATTTACTATATTTACGCTACATCTCCGGGAGGGATGGCCGAGTGGTTTAAGGCGCACGCTTGGAAAGCGTGTTTACTCACGTAACGAGGGTTCGAATCCCTCTCCCTCTTCTTGTGCATATAGATAGCAACTTTTTTTTGGATACCTTAACGCTTGGCGAAGTTATTTTAAGCCAAACCGAAAGTTCTCATATAATCAAGGCTTTTAGAGCGCACAAAGGCGATTCTTTAACTTTATGCGATGGAAAAGGCAGATTTGCAGATGCCGAGCTTGCAGAGATAGCTCATGATGTTTGCAAAGTTTATATTAAAAGCATAAGCGAGCAAGAGCCTCAGCCGCAAGTTCATTTGGCAATTGGGTGTTTATCGGATGGCGGCGAAGAAGAAATAACATTCCACGCAGCACAAATGCCGCTTGCGGCAATCCACCTATTGAGAACAGAAAGGAGCCAAGAACCGAGGGATTCCGAACTAAATAGGTTACGCCGCAGAATGGAATCAAAAAGCCTTGTTGCACTCAAACAAAGCCGCAAATCTTGGCTAACAGAGATAAAAGCCCCTGTTTTCTTAAACGAATTTTTGGAAAATTTCAAAGGCAACTTAATAGTATGCGACCAAATAGGCAATAGTTCATTATCTGCTATAAATTATCCATTATCAATTATAATAGGTCCCGAAGGCGGATTTTCTCACAACGAACTTGAAGTTATGAAAAACAAAAATGCCACCTTTCTATCGCTTGGTCCCACAAGGCTACGCTCCATTAGCGCACCTATTTTCGCCCTTGGAAAAATTGCACAATAAAGCCTAGGATTAAGCCGCCAAAGCCAAACCACATAAGGTCTTCGGCGGAATCCACCACATCTGGCACGTCTTTAAAAAAACGTATTGCTAGCAGGCAAGAACCGGTAAACATTATGCAACACACATTCCATTTGCGCCAAAAGTTAGAGTTGCCGGGCATTTTAGGGAATAAACGCATTTGTATCTCCGATGAAAATTGAGGTTCCAAGTCCTAGTAAAACTAAAAAACTTACCGCGATGTTTGCCAAAAAAAAATCCCTGTTCATGCAGTCCAAGTCATTTGATTTTCTAAAAATGTGCATATATAAAAGAGCTATGGAAATAACAGCAAAAGAAATTAACCAATAGAGTCCTAAATTCCAATGAATTCCAGTGAACGCAGCAAGGAGTAGCATAGTTATGTGGCAAAAAAGGGAAATTCTCATGGATTTTTCAATTCCAAATTTCGCAGGTATTGAGTGCAACCCCAAGGCTTTGTCGGATTCCATGTCTTGGCTTGCGTAAATTATATCAAAACCAGCCATCCAAAATGCGAGTATAATTCCAAGCATAACTGGAAAAACCGCAGGTTCTCCCCTAACCGCAATCCAAGCTCCGAGCGGGCTTGCACCAATGGCAAAACCCAGCATAAAATGCGAGAGAGAAGAAAAACGCTTCCAAAGCGAATAAGAGAGCAAAAACAAAAACAATGGCAAAGAGCAATAAAATGCAAAGGGATTTAAAAGCCAAGCGAAAAAAACAAATGCGGCTCCGTTGAGCGCTATAAAAACAATCACTCCGTTCTTTGATAATTTTCCTGCCGGCAAATGCCTTGAAGCCGTGCGAGGATTGAGCGAGTCAAACTTGGCATCTGCAAGCCTATTGAATGCCATTGCACCATTCCTTGCGGCAAACATGCAAGCCAAAATGAGCAAAAAAACTTTTGCGGAAGGTAATCCGTTTGCGGCGGCGAGCATTGAGGCAAGCGCAAAAGGAAGCGCAAAAAGCGTGTGGCTTAAGCGAACTAATTTTGCATATTCTGTTATTTTTGCAAGGGGCATTGCGTGTAAGGTAGAAATTTCTATATTGCGATTACGCACAAGCAGCACAAAAATGAGAAACTTTATATTTTTTTCTTTGGTTTTTTTTGGAATAGCGTTTTCGCAAGATTCCTCTTTTGTTTCATTGCCGAAAGATTCTGTTGTTGAAAAAACGCTTGATACTACTTCCATAGACACTACTTTTAAAGCCTCTCCTGTAGATACCACGGTTAATGATACCACACTTAAAGCCGCTCCCACAGATACTGCTGCCACAGATTCTGCAAAAATAAAACCAGGGTTGCATTTTTTTGTCTCCACCGGAGCGCAATTTATAACCTTTAAAAAACGTTCAACTTTCCAAAATCTTTTGATTTCCAAATACAACGAATACGTAAAGGATTATAAAGCAGATACTATTGGTCATACCCCACCGATAAAACAGGATTTTGAAATAGTCAATTTGGTTTTTCCTATATCGGCAGGCATAATATGGCAATTCAGCGATGTACATTCCTTGGGTTTGGGGGCAGGTTTTTTGTATAATAGCGAGTCTGTTATTTTAACAGACAAGGAAAACAAAATTCATAATTTTAAGTACACTATAAAGGCATTGCCAGTTTTTGCGGAATATCGCCTGCTTATTTCCCCGAATTTAATCAGTTTAAGAGACAACGATTATTTTAGCCTCTTCCTGCGTTACTACTGGTTGTTTCCGCCCACGGAAATTACTTCCTCTTGGGGCAAGGCAAAGGCAGATTTTGAGCCTCTGGGCAATGGATATGGAATATTTTTTGGTTATCGTTTTTGGGAATGGTCTAGTTTGTCTATTTTTGGCGAAATGGGTCTATTGAGCATAGATGCTAAATCCAGTTCTAAAGACAGAATACTGGATTCATGGAATTTAGGCGGTATATCTATTTTAATACGGGCGCTGTTTTAGTTTTCTATTTTCATATCTATGAAAAAAGCTCTTATCACTGGCATAACAGGTCAGGACGGGTCGTTTTTAGCGGAGTTTTTGCTTGAAAAAAGTTATGAGGTTCACGGCATTATGCGCCGTAGCAGCTCATTTAACACCGGGCGCATAGAGCACCTTTATTTGGATGAATGGGTGCGGGATATGAAGCAAAAGCGGCTTGTGAACCTGCATTATGGCGATATGACCGATTCCAGCTCGCTGATTCGCATTCTGCAATTGGTTCAGCCAGATGAAATATATAACCTCGCGGCGCAAAGCCACGTAAAAGTTTCTTTTGATGTGCCGGAATATACCGCAGAAGCAGATGCAATCGGAACCCTTCGCCTCTTAGAAGCAGTGCGAATTTTGGGCATGGAAAAACAAACTCGCATTTATCAGGCAAGCACAAGCGAACTTTATGGCTTGGTTCAAGAAATTCCCCAAAAAGAAAGCACTCCTTTTTATCCGCGTTCTCCTTATGGAGTTGCAAAACTCTACGGTTTTTGGATAACAAAAAATTATAGAGAAAGCTATGGAATGTATGCGGTGAACGGTATTCTCTTCAACCACGAAAGCGAGCGGCGTGGTGAAACTTTTGTGACCAGAAAAATCACACTAGCGGCAGCACGGATTTCTTTGGGTTTGCAGAGCAAGCTATATTTGGGCAATTTGGATTCCTTGCGAGATTGGGGATATGCAAAGGATTATGTTGAGTGCATGTGGCTAATTTTGCAGCACAAAGAGCCAGAAGATTTTGTTATAGCCACAGGCGAACATCATTCCGTTAGAGAGTTTGCAACTCTTTCATTCAAAAATGCTGGAATTGAACTCAAATGGGAAGGAAAGGGAGTAGATGAAAAAGGCATTGATGCTAAAACTGGCAATGTCATTGTTGAGGTTGACCCAAAGTATTTTAGACCAGCAGAGGTTGAACAACTATTAGGCGATCCAACTAAAGCCAAAACCTTGCTAGGCTGGAATCCCAAGAAAACCTCTTTTGAAGAGTTGGTGAGAATAATGGTTGAAAGCGATATTAAACTGACTAAGAAAAATCATGGATAAAACATCTAAAATTTATATTGCTGGACATAGAGGGCTTGTGGGTTCTGCAATTTGGCGTTCTTTGCAAAATAAGGGCTATACCAATTTAATAGGCAAAAGCCACGCAGAGCTTGACTTGCTCAATCCAAATGCTGTCAAGGATTTTTTTGAAAAGGAAAAACCGGAATTTGTGGTTCTGGCTGCGGCAAAGGTTGGAGGAATAATTGCCAACAACACCTACCGCGCGGATTTTATTTATGAAAATCTGCAAATACAGCAAAATGTTATTGGAGAAAGTTTTAGGCACAATGTGAAAAAACTTCTGTTCTTAGGCAGCACCTGCATTTACCCAAAAAACGCTCCCCAGCCAATGCCAGAAAATGCGCTTTTAACAGGCGAATTGGAACAAACTAATGAGCCTTATGCCATAGCAAAAATTGCTGGCTTAAAGATGTGCGAGAGTTTCAATTTGCAATATGGCACAAACTATATAGCCGTTATGCCAACAAATCTCTACGGTCCAAACGACAATTTTCACCCAGAAAACAGCCATGTTTTGCCAGCGATGATTTACAAAATACACAAGGCAAAATGCGAAGGTGCAGATGTTTTGGCACTGTGGGGAACGGGCGAGCCTTTGCGTGAGTTTTTGTGGAGCGAAGATATGGCAGATGCCTGCGTTTATTGCTTGGAAAACATAAATTACGCAGATGTCAAAAGCCATATAAATATAGGAACAGGAAAAGAAATAAGCATAGCAAATTTGGCAGCACTCGTGGCAAAAACAATAGGCTATAATGGCAAAATTATTTTTGACAGCTCAAAACCAAATGGCACAATGCGAAAACTCTGCGATGTCAGCAAAATTCAAGCAATGGGCTGGCGACACAAAATTGAAATTGAAGAAGGCGTTGAGAAATTGTACAAATGGTATTTAGAGAATGAAAGAAGATAGCCTTCCTTTGGAGGCACTGGAATTTTTGCGAAAAGCAGAAATACTATCTATTCCCTTGCTAAAAGATACGCTGAAACTATCTGCCGAACTTTCCAAAAAATATAACCAGCAAGAGCGGCGCGCTATAATTCACTATCTTGAAATTTTGCCGAAGATAAGGAAAAAATTTTGTTTGCAAAATGTGGATTTAATTTGCGATAGGCTAGCTTTTGAACAAGCAACCGCCAGGGATATTTCTGAATATAAGGCGAAGATGTGGCAGGCAGGAGCTAAAATTGCCGATTTATGTTGCGGCATGGGTGGGGATAGTTTTTGGCTGCCGAGCGGCATTGTTGCAAGGGGCGTGGATATTGCGCCCGAAAGAGTTTTGATGTTCAACGAAAATATGGAGCGTTTGAAACAGCCTCACAGGGCAGTTTTGCAAAACGCTCTTGAAGTTAAAGGCGGAGATTTTTTTTGCATAGACCCAGCAAGGCGAGAGGGATTAAATCCGAGCTTTGAGAGCATCCTTGAACTCTCCAAAAAATTTAAAGGTGGAATGGTGAAACTCCCTCCCGCATTTCCAGAAGACGAACTGCCAAAGGAGACCGATATTCTTTATTTGGGAGATGCAAAGGACTGTCGCGAATGTCTTATGTTAACCGGTGAGTTTGGAAAAGGAATTATCAGGGCGGTTGCTATTTGCGAAGGAGAATGGCAATGCGAAAAAGATGAATTGCAAAATACAAGTTTGGATATAAAAAAATTGGGCAATTTTATTTTGGAACCCATTCCAGTTTTGATTCGCAGCCATCTATTTTTGACCGAAGCAAAAAAACACGGTTTTTGGCAAATAGATTCCACCCTTGCTTATCTCTCTTGCGAGGAATTACCGTCTGAGCATAAAGGATTTGCGGCATACAAAGTTATAGACCAAAGCAGCCTTTCCACAAATAATGTGAAAGCTATGTTGAAAAAGCACAACATTGGAAAACTCACCTTGAAAAAACGAGGAGTTGAGGTTGTTCCAGAGGTAGAAATTCACCGCCTTTCGCCGAAAGGCGAAAAAGAAGGCGTTTTGTTTTACACAAGGGTTTTGGAGGAAAAGAGGGCTATTTTGGCAATATCATATCATTTTCCAACGAAAAATCAGATACTTTAGTCAGCAAATTCACCAATTTTTCCATTTCCAAAACGGTTTCTTTGTTTTCTTTTGAAAGTTCCTTGGTTTGCAATGAGTCGGAGTTTTCAAATAGCAGGGATTCTGTGCCGGATTTGTAGATTAGGCGAAAGTTGCCGTAGCTCAGGGTTTTGTAGCCAAAGTGGGTGCCAAGCGCAAAATTTTTGCGTTTTTTTAGCAGGCTGTGACCCATAAAGGGATTTGATGTTTCTATGCCGGCAAGCTCCAGAATGGTTGGGGCTATGTCTATTTGGCTTGCCGAAATGCTATCTGTTTTTTGCGGAATGTTTTTGCCAGTTATAACAAAGGGGATATGGGTTGAAGAATAATACGCACCGCCGCTTATGGTGGAATTTCCGTTTTCGCCAAGGGGAAATCCGTGGTCTGCCAAAATTATCAAATAGGTGTTTTCAAACCAAGGCTCATTTTGAATGGAATGTACAAAGCGGGCGAGCTGCCTGTCTGCATAGTTCATGGTGTAAACAATTCTCTCCTGTATGGATTTATCTTTTTCGCTTTTGGGCATATTTGCGGCAAAATCAAAGGGATAGTGGTTGCTTCTGGTTATGAATGTAGCCAAAAAAGGCTGGTTTTTGCTCGCGAGGGAATCTTTTACATATAAGCTCGCATAATCCCAAAAAAGCGAATCGTCTTCGCGTTCTCGGTTGTAATGCTGCTTATCGTACCATTTTTCCATCCAAACGCCCAAATTATCCCAAGCCGGATCTGCGGCTGAAAAAAAATCTGTGTGCCAGCCTGCACCGCGCAGGTAATGGGCAAAACTCGGCATTTTTATAAAGGGCAAACTGGTCACCTGAGTCAAAGAAGAGTGAGTTGGAATTCCGGTGAGGGTAGAAAGCAAACCGCCAGTGGTGGGCAAGCCACTTATGTGCATTCGGCTAAAGTTCAGCCCAACATTCATCAGCGAATCTAAAAACGGGGAGGATTTTTTCACATCAACATAGCGGTGGGATTCTAGGAATACCACTATGAAATTTGAGCGTTGAAGGCTGGGCGGAGGTGAGGTGTATTTTTTCAATAGCGGATATTCTTTTGAAAAAACGATGTCGGAGTTGCCATCATCTATTTCTTTCCAGAAATTTTGATATTCCAGAATTTCTGCTTCGCTCAAATTTTCCTTTTTGCTAGTTGCAAGGCTAACCATTTCTTTATAGATTAAATCCACAACAGGGGTTAATTTTGTTCTGCGAGCATTTCCTGTCCAAATGACATTTATAAATAGCCAGCAGCACAAAAAGAAAGCCGTTCCTCCTATGAAAAAACCGCGAAGAGATGTTTTTTTGTTGAAATAGCGAGTGAAAAATTTATTCAAAAAATAAAAAACCGGAAACATGAACAAAAGCACCGCAACCTGCAAAAATGGCACGCTTTGGTCGTAAGCGAAATATTCCCAGAACATTTCAACGCTGGAAGGGTCTTTATAGGCATTTACGAGCGAGAAAGAAACGTGCGAACCCAAAAAACGCTGGGTTTCTTGGTCTAAATAGGTTATCAAAAGAATTATGGAATGAAATGCGATGAATGAGCTTTTATAGAAACGGCGAATTAAGAATGCCCACACCGCAAGCGAAATGGCAATCCACATATAATCCCAAGTTACCGCGTGAAAAACATACCAATCGGGTTTATTCACAAAAGGCGTTCCATAAGGATTTACCCTGAACAACAACAAAACCCTAAGCACCGCATGAACCACCCAAACTGCGAGAGCAATGGGCAGCAGGGATTTGGCGATTTTACTCACACAATATCCTCTTTCAACCGCCTCAGCAATTCCCTCTTTTTTCTCTCGGAAGATTTCCCTACCAGAGCATTTTGAACAATTAAAAAATCATTGTGACCTGTTCTCGCTCTTGCCTTTTTTTCGTATAAATGCCAGCGTAATTGGAAATCAATGTCCTGTTCTGGGTCTGCTGAAATGCAAGTTTGCCACAATTCGTCTGATTCTTGCATTAAATATAATTCGGAAATAACATCCATAAGTAGCAGAACTCTTGTGACGTTGCGCAAAGTTTCTTGCGTGTCCATTGTGCCTTCCAATTTGTGCAGGGCTAAGTTCCGATTAAAAATCTCTTTAAAATTTTTTCTGTGACATTCTTCAAAACTCATATACAACATTCTAAAACCGTGCTTTAAATATCTTATGTATTCTTTTGTTATATTCTCTTTTTCATCATCGTGACCTTCTATATATTTTCTGGAATATTTGCCAAAAGTATAGTAGAATTTATGCAGGCTCGTCAAAGTCATATTTTCTTCTTTCATCCATCTTCTAAGGCTCGCTTCAACAACGGGCAATAGGGTTAAATATGCGCACACCCAGTCTGTTAGCACAGAAGAGAAAACCCCATATTCCAAAACCGGTATAAAAGGCTCAAATATTTTTGTTTTTTTATAGCGAAATTCCATTTGATATGCGCGTTGCCACGGAGAGAGAATGATGTTGGTTATATTGTTGACCAACAGCTTTTCATTATTTTTTTTCTTATACATTTTACCAATAAAATCTTCTGTGATACAATGTTGGTATGGAGGAATGCAAAGAATGCTATTCCTCAGCTCGGTGTTGACTTCACTCATTGCTTCCCAAAGCATATTTTACTCGCTGTTTCAAAATCACTGAACAATATACATTCGGATATTTTCTCTATAAATGCTTTTGTTTCTTTTGTCCAGCTCATTTTTTTCAAACTTTCAAGAGCGGTTTCTATAGTTTCCACATCGTAAACTTCGCAGGCTTTGCTTATTATTTGCAACTGTTCTTTTAAATATGTTGGGTTTTCGTCTGCATCTGCTCCGGTATCTGCCATCTCATCTATATTTGCTATTATATATTTTAACTTGGCAAGGAATGTGGGAGTTTCTGTTTCAATTGCATTTTTATTCTGCTCTTTTCCAGCTTTTTCCAGCTCGGCGGCTAAACTTGAAGTTTCTATTTCTTCTATATTTGCCAGGGCGCTTTTCATAGCGTGAACTTTTATTGTGAATAGGTGCAAATCTTTTTCTGTTGCATCGGCTATATTTTTTAGAGTGGATTCAATAACAGGCAGAGTTTTTTTGGCATCTTTTGCAAAAATGCTGAGTAATTCTGTTTTTGTTTGAGGAATTATCTCTTTGGCGCTGCCTTGCTCTCTTTTTGCTTTTTCCACAACTTCTGGAGGTGCTTTATCGCGAACCCAAGTTTTCAACGCCTTGTTCAATTGTCTAATATCTATTGGCTTGGAAATAAAATCATCAAAACCGTTTTTAAGAAACATGCTCGCCTGCCCAGCCACCGCATTTGCCGTTAATGCAATTATGGGTTTTTCATAACCGGTTTCCCTTATTTTTTTGGTTGTTTCAATGCCATCCATTTCTGGCATCATGTGGTCCATAAACACAATATCGTAAACATTGCCTTCTTTTATTCTTTCAAGGGCTGCCAAACCGCTATCGAGGAGTTCAATCTTTAAGCCATAAGGCGCCATCAAGCCTCTCGCCACAGTTAGGTTGGTTTCCACATCGTCAACCACAAGCACGCTGCCATAGGGCATATATTCGCGTACTTTTTGAATTTCCTTGAGCTGCGATTCTCCAGAATAACGCAAACTTTGCAGATTTTCCGCAAGTTCCTTTCCCAGTTTTTCGGTGTCTATCAATTTTTGCAAAATACGCACGGTAAATACCGAACCTTTGCCGGGTTCGCTTTCAACTCTAATTTTTCCGTCCATCATTTCCACAAGACGCTTGGTTATGCTCATTCCAAGCCCTGTGCCTTCTACTGTGCGATTGAGTTCCATATTAAAGCGGGAATATTCATCAAACAAATGCTCCACCTGTTCTTTGGTCATGCCCTGCCCTGTGTCGCTTACGCTTATCACAAGATTTATGTTTTCTTTGCCGCGAGGCTCAAAAGCAAAAGAGATATTTACATTTCCTTCTTTTGTGTATTTAATGGCATTTGAAAGCAAATTATTCAGAACTTGTTTAATGCGTAGTTCATCTCCAAACAATTTTGCGGGCAAGGTTTCTGCAACTTTAAGCGTAAATTCAATGTGTTTGCTGCCAATGCGCATGAGATTCAATTGAACGGTATCGTTGATTAGGCTTGCTGTATCGTATTTAATGGGGACAATTTCAAATTTTCCAGTTTCAATTTTTGAAAGGTCTAGAATATCGTTGATAATTCCCAGTAGCATATAACCGGAATTATGGATTTTGCGAAATGTTTCTTTTGCTTCTGCCGATGTTTCTTCTTTCAAAAGTTCAATTTCGGAAAAACCTATTATGGCATTCATAGGAGTGCGTATTTCGTGGCTCATGGTTGTCAGAAATTTTGATTTAGAAGCATTGGCGTTAATTGCATTTATTTTGGCTTTCTCTGCAATGCGCGCCTCGTTGTGGAAACTGATAATGCCTAGCAAACCGCTTATGAACACGATTACCACGGTGATAATCTGCAAGATGGTGAGCCTGGATACCATCTGTTTAGCGTAAACAATGTATTTATCCTCTATGTCCACGCCAACAATGGCTTTTAAATTGCCTTTTTTATCATACATCGGAGCATAAGATGTGGATAATCCATCCCAATCCACCTCGTAATTGCCAAGACCGGCATACATAGCCCTGCCCAGTTTTTTCACTTCTTTAAGCACCGGCAGTTTTTCGTAGCCTATGGGCGGGGTATCTAAACCTACTCGCGTAAAATCGTCAAAATCATTGTCTATTATATATTGAAGGTAATTTTCTTCGGGGCGAATAAAATAGACATAAACAACATCGGATTCTTTGGCAAAGTCCCGAAGTTTTTCACGCAAATCCTTGTAAGACTGCATTTGCATATCTGCTGCTTCGCGGTATTTGTCCAATTCCTCAACGTCAACCATATCTGCTAAGTGTTTTGCCACGGAAATGGAATGTCGGTCTATGTTTTCTTCCATAGTGTTCAAGGAAAAGTTCACAAATTTGTTTGCAAAAAAGTATGTTACGCACACCACTGCAAAAGAAAAACCAAATAAAAATAAAGTTAAACGTTTCATTTATCATCTCCTTGCTTGTATTTTTCGGCTATCTCTGCAAACTCTCCCTTTATCTCATCAAACACTCCAACGATGAGCGGGTCAAAAGCTGTTCCAGAATCGTTTTTAATCATCTCAGCAGCTTCCGCACTGCTAAAAGCCGGTTTATATGACCTCTCAGACACAAGCGCATCGTACACATCCGCAATAGCCATTATGCGTCCTTGAAGCGGTATCTCTTCTTCGCGCAACCCTCGTGGGTAGCCTTTTCCGTCCCATCTTTCGTGGTGGGCACCGGCAAAAATCTTGGCGTGGTGCAAAAATTGAGCTTCTCCGGTTTGGGCTATCATTTGGTCAATAACTTTTTCGCCCTCGGTTGTATGCCGTTTAATTTCACTGAATTCCTCATAAGTTAATTTACCCTGTTTGTTCAAAATCAAATCCGATACCACAATTTTCCCAACATCGTGCAAGCGCGAAGATATAATTGCTGTATCTAAATCCCAATCCATAAGTTCTTCTAGGTAAACGCCTTTGGCTATCATAGCATTCAATAAAGATTTTATGTATTTAGAGGTGCGGGTTATATGCCCGCCTGTAACTTTGTCGCGGCTTTCCACTATATTGGCAAACGTGAACACAATGCCGTTTTGCAACTGCTCAATGCGCTCGGTTCGTTTTTTAACAATATCGCCTATGTTCAAATGGTTTTTAATGCGGTTCAGCAACACTGGTACAGAAAATGGTTTGGAAATAAAGTCCATAGCTCCAAGAGCAAGTCCCTTTGCTTCCATTTCAGAATCTGTGGAGGCGGTTAAAAACATCACAGGAATTTTCGCGGTTTGTTCGTTTTCCATGAGTTTTTTGAGTGCGGCAAAACCATCCATTTCTGGCATTTCAATATCCAATAAGATTAAGTCTGGCGTTATTTTGGAAAACAGCGAAAACATTTTCTCCGCAGAAGGTATTGTTAAAACTCTGTAAATACCATTCAAGGCTTGTTTTGCCGTTGCCAGATTCACTGGATTATCGTCCACTACAAAAACTGTTTTCATATTCATAATAAGTTGCCTATTTTTGATGTTATTTGAATTTAGAAATTTCTATATTAAAATCGTTTCATTCAACGGGAGTTTATATAAATGGCAGCACAGGTCACTCTTATAGGTATGCTTGTATTAGGGGTAATAGCCCTTGTTTTGGTTTATTTTATGGCTAGTTTCTTTAGCCTGTGGTTGCAGGCTTTGTTTTCAAAAGCGAGCGTGGGCATTTTTCAGCTACTCGGAATGAGGCTCAGGAAGGTTAATCCGCGCATGATAGTTGAATCCAGGATTTTGAGCGTTAAGGCTGGTATTCCAGTGGAAACAAACCTTTTAGAAGCGCATTATCTCTCCGGCGGCAATGTGCTAAGGGTTGTACAGGCGGTTATAGCGGCAAATAAGGCAAATATCAACCTTTCTTTTGCGGAAAGCGCAGCCATAGACCTCGCAGGCAGAAATGTTCTTGAAGCTGTGCAAATGAGCGTTAATCCAAAAGTGATTACCACCCCAAAGGTAAGCGCAGTTGCCTTAGACGGAATTCAGTTGCAGGCTATCACCAGAATCACCGTGCGAGCCAGCATTCGCAAGCTGGTTGGCGGTGCTGGAGAAGAAACGGTTATTGCCAGAGTTGGCGAGGGCATTGTTAGTTCCATAGGCAGCGCAAAAAATCACAAGGAGGTTTTGGAAAACCCAAATATGATTTCCAAAAAAGTGCTTGCCAGCGGCTTGGATGCCGGAACAGCATTTGAAATTCTCTCCATAGATATTGCAGATGTTGATGTTGGCAATAACATAGGTGCAATTTTAGAAACAGACCGCGCTGAGGCAGATAAAAAAATAGCTCAGGCAAAAGCAGAGGAGAGGCGGGCAATGGCGGCTGCCGCAGAACAGGAAATGAAAGCGAGAGTTGTGGAGATGCAGGCAAAGGTTGTGGAAGCAGAGGCTCAAATTCCGCTTGCAATGGCAGATGCCTTGAAAAACGGACGCATGGGAGTTATGGATTATTACAATTTGCAAAACATAAAAGCAGATACCCAAATGCGCGCTCAAATTTCCGGTCATTCAGAAAAGGATTTGAAATAAAAAATGGAAACCCTTCTCATATTTCTTGCAATAGCCGCCATTCAAATGATAGCGGCATATTCCAAGCAAAAAAAAGAAGCTGCAAAAAGAGAAGCCCAAAAATACAATCCGCCCCCAGAAGCAACCGAACCTATTCCAGACCCATTTAGAAGATTTCGCGAAACTGTGGGGCTTCCAATAGAAGAAGATGAAGACGACCATTTATTGGAAAAAGAAATTAAGCACAGACCCTCACTTGAATTAGAATTGGAATCGGATTTAAAACCAGTTCAGAAACCTATTCATAAGCCTGTGCATCCACATGCTGACACCCCGCTAAAAGCGGGGAATAACTCTCCACTCTCAACTCTCAACTCTCAACTCAACTTAAAAAACCCCGCGCAGGGTATTCTTTGGGCTGCGATTTTACACGAGCCTCGTTACAAAGTTAAATGGAAACCGAGGTGATATGCTCTCCCTTGCATCTTCCCTTACAGACCTTGCCGTAGAAAAAATAGAGTTTTTTATACTCGCTCTTATACGCATTGCCACAATAGTTTTTTTATTGCCTGCCTTTTCGCAAAACTCTGTGCCAACAACCGTAAAAGCCGCAATATCGCTTTTGCTCGCTATTTTGGTATATCCGCAAATGCCTTTGGTAGGTTTTACCATAGCAAATTCTCCGGTGTTCTTTTTTATGATTGTTTTGGAACAGGTTTTCATAGGCATAATGATAGGTTTTGCTGCTTCTTTTTTGTGGTATTTTGTTGTTATGGGCGGTGAATGGATTGCGCGTGATATTGGGCTTATGCAGGGAACTATGAATCCTTTTACTGAATTTCAAAGCGATATTTTTTCCATAATTTTAACTATACTTTTAATAGTTATATTTTTAGCAAGCGGCGGTCATTACTTTTTTATACGTGTGCTGTTTGAATCTTTTCAATACATTCCAATGGGGCATTTTGTTTGGGACACTCGCAGCTTTGCCGCCATTTTAATTTTGCTCTCCACGAGTTCCTTTTTGGTTGCTTTTCAGTTTGCGGCACCTGTTATGGGTGCGCTTTTTTTGTGCACGGTTTCCCTTGGGCTTATGAATAGGGTTATGCCGCAGTTGCAGGTTTGGATTCTCGGTATTCCTGTGAAAGTATTTATAGGGACAGTTGTTTTAATATATTCCATGCCTCTTATGGTGCATATTTTCAATGTGAATTTTGAGCAGTTGCAAAGAGCATTGTTCGCAATTTTGCGGGCAGGTGGCAAATAGATGGCAGAAGACGAAGAAAAAACCGAAGACCCCACGTCTAAGAAAAGAGCAGATTCCATTAAAAAGGGGCAAATAGGGCGTTCAATGGATTTATCCAATGCAATTTCCCTGATTGCGGCTTTAATTGGATTTTATTTTTTTGGCGGTGATTTTGCTTCTAAATGCCAAAGCATTATGCGTGAATTTTTCACAGGCTATATGGACTGGCAGCCAACTATAACGAGCTTTTCTTCGCTTTCTGTCCATATACTTTATTCAGTTATGGGTTTGCTCGCTCCAATGCTTTTGTTTTTTTTGGTTGTTGGCATTATTGGGAATTTGTCTCAGGTTGGTTTGCATTTTACTCTGGAAAAGCTGCGCCCAAAATTATCAAATGTGTTTTCCCTCTCTGGATTAAAGCAAATGTTTGGGAAAAATGCCTGGATTGAGCTTTTGAAAGGCTTGGTTAAAATAACCATAGTTGGTATAATTGCCTATTCTGTTATAAAAAAGCATTATGACGATGTTTTATATATGGCAGATATGCAAATAGGAGTTTTTTGCGCTTATATGATAGATATTCTGGTTGAAATGCTTTTGAAAATACTGTTATTTTTAATAATCCTTGGAATTGCGGATTTAATTTATCAAAAAAGAAAAACCTTCAATGAAATGAAAATGAGCAAGCACGAAGTTAAAGATGAACATAAAAATTCCGAAGGTGACCCAAAAGTAATAGCAGCCCGCAAGCGGGCTATGTATCAAATGCACCAGCGATTTATGATGAAGGAGGTTCCCAGCGCGACTGTGGTAATCACCAACCCCACTCACTTGGCAATAGCCCTGCGCTATGACAAAGAAAAAGCACCCGCTCCGATTGTTGTTGCAAAGGGGGCAGACAAAACCGCCGAGCGAATAAAGGAATTAGCAACAGAAAACAATGTGCCCATAGTAGAAAACAAACCGCTTGCTCGCGCTATGTACGATGTTGTGGAAATTGGCTCGCCTTTGCCTAATGAATTTTGGGAAGCCGTTGCCGAAATTTTGGCTCAGATATTCAGGCAAAAAGAGATGGCTATGGGTTAGTTTTATGCAAAAAAACCGAGGATTTTCAGCTATACACAACCGCAAGGCTTCGCACCAATACGAGATTTTGGAGTGTTTTGAGGTTGGAATTATGCTTGCCGGTTCAGAGGTTAAGTCTATAAGGGCAGGGAAAATAAGCATTAGCGAGTCTTGGGTGGATATTTCCGAGAAAAATGAACTTTGGCTTGTGGGTGCGCACATAAACGAATATTTGCAAGCAAACCAATTCAACCACATTCCAGCAAGGCGAAGAAAACTTCTAGCCCACAAACACGAAATTGAAAAAATCCAAAAAGCCATAGAAATAAAAGGTTTAACAATAATCCCCCTAAAACTCTATTTCAAAAACCGCCGCGCCAAGTTAGAAATCGCAATATGCCGAGGGAAAAAGCAGCATGATAAAAGGCAGGATTTGATAGAGAAAGATTATCGTCTGAACCAGAATTCACAGAATTAACAGTATTAACAGAATAAGAATAAAGCCAATGTATGTGGTTCATTCTGGTAATTCCAAAAATTCTGAGAAATAAGTATAACAGACACTTGGTAAAGCATTTATAGATGGGCTTTTCTCACCACTCTGTTTATTCTGGTTCAGACAAAGTGAATGCGAAAAAAAAATAAATAAAAAAAGTCCCCGTGCATTCGCGCTAGCACGGGGACCTACCCTACAAGGTAAATATTATCCTAACAATCCGAGAACGGCTTGCGGTAAGCTATTCGCTTGTGCCAACATGCTCGTGGAAGCCTGCACCATGATTTGATTCCTGGTGAAGTTTGTGGTTTCCGTTGCAAAGTCAGTGTCGCGTATGCGGCTTTCTGCATCCTGAATGTTGTACTCCATAGAAGCTATGTTGTTCACGGTGTAGTCAAGGCGGTTGATGTACGTACCTATGGCTGCACGGTTACTGCTCATAACCTTTATGTTTTGCTGAATGTTGTCAATGGCTCTTTGTGCGCCTTCGCGTGTGTCTATTACCTGAGCTTGCAAGCCCAAACCTTTGACATCCACAGAGACGTAGTTTACGTGTATCTGGTTGGAGGCAGCGCCACCTAAGCCAGATGAGTAGTTAGGGCCAACGTGCAGAACTTCGGAAGCCGCCGAACCTGTAGCGATATCTGCTTCGCTATAGACTTTGTAAGCATCCTTTAGGTCTGTTATGTCTTTCTGCCAAGCCACTATTACATCTCTTAGAGAGTTGATAGGTAGCTTATCGGTATCAAGCCCCAACACAGCCTTGAGGTCATCTTGCATTTGTGCCGAAGCATTTGAGCTGAAGATGGAACCCAACGCAGCCATTAGTGCAGCATTAGCCTGCTTTTCAGCATCAGTACCCTCTGGTCCTGCACCTCCTGCCAGACCATTAGCAACGCTTAACTGGTTTATGATTCTGTCAAGAGAACCAATGCCAGTTGCTTTGAAGCCACTGACGCTAGCTAAATCCGAGGTTCCAATGTTATTGAAGAAGGTATAGGTTACAGTGTGAACCGCACCCTCTTTTATCTTGAACTCTCCTTTTTCGGCAGCTTCATAAGCGCGCAAAGCATCGTTGACATCTCTAAAGAACGTGTTTAGCGTTTTGAGAGTTGCCATATTGCTAGCGGTTTTCTCGCTTTTGTCAAAGGTACCAGCAGCGGTAGTGCCACCCATATAGGATACCGTATTTGAATGCAAAAGGTCATTGCCAAGATTCAAAGTATCCAAGTCTTTAAGCTTTTGCAAGGTATCCTTTAGGTTGCTGTCGGTGAGTATTCCGCCTAACTTAGCTATCTCCTTATTGATACTGGTTACAACCGCGTTTATACTTTGAGCAGCACTCCCGCCAGCAGCAATAGTAGCGGTGAGTGAAGCGAAAGCGCCGTTTAGTGCTTGCCCAAATGCTTTGTAGAGAACATTAGCTCCTTCCAAAAAGGTTACATCCTTGTTATAAGGATCCAACTTTGTGGCTGCGAAGCTTTTGTTCGGGTCAACATCAAAGAGCAACACGTTTTTACCGTTATAGTCAGTATTCTTGGCTATGCGGTCTATTTCCTTAGTCAGAGCTTGGAACTCATCGTTAAGGTACATGCGCTCGGTGCTTGTCAGAGTATCGTTGGAGGATTGCACCGCCAATTCCTTCTGCCTTTGCATCATGTTGGTGATTTCTGCGAGTGCGCCTTCAGCTATTTGCAATGCTGCCTGCCCGTCTAGAGCATTACGCTTTGCTTTTGCCAAGCCGCGAATCTGGGTTCGCATTTGTTCGCTCATCGCTAGACCTGCGGCATCGTCTTGGGCACGATTGATCCTCAAACCTGTTGAGAGCTTTTCCAGGGACTTAGTCATTGCGTTGTCGTTTAAAAACAACGACTGCTGAGTCACCATTGCTCGAATGTTGTGATTGATTTGCATATAAAATTACCTCCGTGTAGTGTGATGAACCGTAGGCATCCTTTCCTACGGCGTCAAACCCTCTCCGGCATTCGCCGGCAACCCAGGTATTGACCCTTGGTCTTTTTTTTCTAGCTGTGAAAAGCCACCTCGCTTTCGCGAGGCGGCTTAACCCTACAAGGTTATTATCCTATCAAGTTCAGAACCTGCTGCGGCAAGCTATTCGCCTGTGCCAACATGCTCGTGGAAGCTTGCACCATAATCTGATTCCTCGTGAAGTCCGTGGTCTCCTTAGCAAAGTCAGTATCGCGGATACGGCTCTCTGCATCTTGGATGTTGTACTCCATAGAGGCTATGTTATTCACGGTGTAGTCAAGGCGGTTTATGTATGTACCTATGGCTGCACGGTTGCTACTCATAATTTTTATGTTAGCTTGAATATTGTCTATTGCTCTCTGTGAGCCTTCGCGGGTATCTATCACCTGAGCTTGCAAGCCGAGGCCTCTAACGTCAACAGAGACGTAGTTTACCTTTATTTGGTTAGAGGTAGCACCGCCCAAGCCTGTTGAGTAGTTAGGACCAACGTGAAGTATCTCGGAAGCCGCAGAGCCTGTAGCTATATCTGCTTCGCTATATACTTTGTAAGCATCCTTTAGATCGCCGATGATTTTCTGCCAAGCACCCACTTCATCTCTTATGTGGTTCACAGGCATTTTGTTTATGTCTAGCCCCATCACAGCCCTAAGGTCATCTTGCATTTGAGAAGAAGCCGTTGTGCTGAATATGGAACCGAGTAATGCCATTAGCGCGGCATTATCAGCAGCATTAGAGGATTCTGGTCCTGCATCATCTACCTTAGTATCAGCATAGCTCAACTGGTTTATGATTCTGTCAAGAGAGCCAATGCCAGTAGGGTCAAAGTTCGAGACGGGAGCTAAATCTGAGCCTCTAATGTTGTTGACAAAGGTATAGGTTACAGTGTGAACCGAACCCTCTTTGACCTTGAACTCACCCTTTTCGGATGCTTCATAAGTGCGCAAAGCATCGTTGACATCTCTCAAGAATTGGTTTATATTTTGGAGCGTCTTCATATTGCTAGCGGTTTTTTCTGATGGCTCCAAATTAAGAGAAGCACTATCCATATAGGAGACTGTATTTGTGTGCAAAAGGTCGCCATCAAGACGCAGATCAGTACCAGCACCAATGGTAACACCATTTATTGAAACAGCCTTACCTTTGGCTACGTCTAAAATAGCCTGTAATGTATCTTTTATGTTGCTATCTGTGAGTATTCCGCCCAAACTAGATACAACCTTGTTGATATTGTCTATAACCCCGTTTATCCTGTTACCGCCAGAAGTTGCGACACCATAAGAAGCGGTCAATGAAGCAAAGGCACCGTTTAGGCTTTGACCGAATGCTTTGAATACAACGTTAGCACCTTCTAAGAAGCTAACATCTTTGTTGTATGGATCCAATTTTGTAGCTGCAAAACTTTTGTTTGGGTCAACATCAAAAAGCAATACGTTTTTGCCGTTATAGTCAGTATTTTTGGCTATACGGTCTATTTCCTTAGTCAGAGCTTGGAACTCATCGTTAAGGTACATGCGTTCTGTGCTGGTCAAAGTATCATTAGCTGATTGTATAGCTAATTCCTTTTGCCTCTGCATCATGTTGGTTATTTCTGCGAGAGCACCTTCTGCTATTTGCAGTGCTGCTTGCCCATCTAGGGCATTTCGCTTTGCTTTTGCCAAGCCGCGAATTTGTGTTCTCATTTGTTCACTCATTGCGAGGCCAGCTGCATCGTCTTGTGCACGATTGATTCTTAAGCCTGTTGAGAGTTTTTCTAGTGACTTTGTCATTGCGTTATCATTTAAGAATAACGACTGTTGTGTCACCATTGCGCGAATATTGTGATTGATCTGCATACCATTTACCTCCGTGTAGGGTTCAAACCGTTGGCATCCTTGCCTTCGGCGTCAAACCCTTTCCAACACTCGCTGGCAACTCAGGTTTGACATTTAGTCCTTTTCTACTTAGAGTTATAGGCTTTTTTTAAACCTAGCTTTAGCAAATTCGTGTATTTTTTTTCTAGTTTAAAATTCACTTTAAGTTTTGCTTTATGTTGTTTAATTGTCTGAACATTGTCTGAACCAGAATTCACAGAATTAACAGGATTAACAGAATTAACCACATATATTGGCTTTTTTTAAAGCCAGTAAGGGTGACTCATTCTGGAAATTCCAAAAATTCTGTGAATTCTGGTTCAGACAAAGTAAATGCGAAAAGAAGCCGAAGAAAATCGGGGTTCAGACAGATTGAAACGAAAGAACTAAATGCCAAAATTTGTTTGAAGTTTTATGCCAGAAGACACTTGGCACCGCTTGGGAAAAAGCGGTCTGAACATTACATGGAGGTCAAATTCTATGTAAAAAATCAACCATAAATTTTCTGGAACTTTCCTCAACTCATGTTTGACATTTAGTTCTTTCTATAAATGTTATAGGTTTATTTTTGATTTAACTTTAGCAATTTATCCATTTTATTTTCTTCTTTAAATATTACTTTAACTATTGCTTTAACATTGCCTGAAAAGCGAAAAAAATCTATGGTTTTTATTAAAAATAACTAAAGTTCGGTATAAAATAAACCTATAACAGAGATAGAGAGGGATTTAGAGAGTGGTTTTGGACTCACGCATATAGCGTAGCAACATCCCAAAAAACCCTAAATATGCACAAAAGCAAAAAAAATTGCTTTTTTTTAAAATAATGCTAAAGTTTAGCATAAAATCTTCCTATAACATAACCGAAAGAACTAAATGCCAAAATCTGGGTTGCCGGCGAATGTCGGAAAGGGTTTGGCGCCGTGGAAGGGAAATCCGCGGTTTGAACAATACATGGAGGTCAAATCCTATGCAAATCAACCATAACATTCGTGCTATGGTGACCCAGCAATCATTGTCTTTAAACGACAATGCAATGTCTAGGTCATTAGAAAAACTCTCAACAGGTCTAAGAATAAATCGTGCCCAAGACGATGCCGCAGGTCTTGCGATGAGTGAACAGATGAGAACCCAAATTCGCGGTTTGGGTAAGGCAAAGCGAAACGCCCAAGACGGGCAGGCAGCTTTGCAAATAGCGGAGGGCGCTCTCGGCGAAATCACCAACATGATGCAAAGACAGAAGGAATTGGCAGTGCAATCTGCCAACGATACTCTGACCAGCACCGAGCGCATGTACCTTAACGATGAGTTTCAAGCTCTGACTAAGGAAGTAAACCGTATAGCCAATAACACTGACTACAACGGCAAAAACGTGCTGCTTTTTGATGTTGACCCGAACAAGAGCTTTGCTGCCACGAAACTAAATCCTTACACCAAAGGAGTTGCGTTTCAGGAAGCCGCCAACGTTGTTTATAAGTACTTCGGTCAAGACCTAAAAGGCGGTTTTGCAGCTTTGGTTACTTATACTACAAATGGCAAAGCTCTAAACGATGCTATAACCGCTATCAACAACGTAATAACGAATAACGCACGTTCGGGAATACTAACCGAAGACAACATACAAGACGTTTTGGAAGGTTTTAAGACTGCGGCAGGTACTACTGGTCTTGGCAAAGACTTGTTGCACTCCAATACAGTATCCTATATGACAAGCAAATCTCTGAGTGACACACCGGCTACTAATGAACGAACCGCAAGCAACATAAAGACGCTCCAGTCTGTAAATGATTTCTTGAGGTCTGTTGAAGATGCTTTGACTAACTTTAAAGCATCTACCTCAGGAGAATCAGATGCCAAAGCTGGTGCAAGGTCTGCCGTAGATTCTATATACACTCGCTTTCTTGCTTCAGATGTAACGGGCGTTGGTTCCTATGCTGATCCTGGTATAAGTTCTCTTAACAGAATCATAAAGCAGATACAAACTGCTAATAGGAATCTGGATCAATTGGGTGCAATCTTTGGTTCAAAAGCATCTGCTCAGATGCAAAATGACCTAAAGGCTGTGCTGGAAATTGACCCGAGCAAAATGAATACCGGCACAGTAAAGGATCAGGTAGCGTCTTGGCAGAAAACCATCAGCGACCTCAAGGAAGCCTACAAAAACTATAGCGAAGCAGACATCGCTGTAGGCACAGCAGCTTCTGAAGTGTTGCACGTTGGTCCTAATTACTCCTCTGGCTTGGGTGGTGGTGCAGCCAATCAGATAAGAGTAAACTACACCGCTGTTGACGTCAAAGGCTTAGGCTTGCAAGCCCAAACCATTGACAGCCGCGAAGGTGCCCAAAAAGCTATTGACAAGCTCCAGGAAACCATCAAGGTGATAAGCGGCAACCGTGCAGCCATCGGTACCTACATCAACCGTCTTGACTACACCGTCAACAACATTGCATCTATGGAATACAACATCCAAGATGCAGAAAGCCGCATTCGCGACACCGACTTCGCAACCGAAACGACTAACTTCACCAAGAATCAAATCATGGTGCAAGCCGCTACGAGCATGTTGTCACAAGCGAACAGCTTACCACAATCGGTTCTCGGATTGATTGGTTAATTTTTAACCGTAGGGTTATAAGGCTCCTCCCAGAAATGGGGGGAGTTTTTTTGTCTGGTTCAGACAATTTTCAACTCCGTAACCCCAATCTGAATTTCCTGCCCCTCTTTCAGCGAGCTTTTTTTCTCTATTTGGGTTCCGTCCACAAAAGTTCCATTTGTGCTGTTTTGGTCTTCTATGAAAAGCTCTTCGTTTTCATAAAAAATTTTGCAGTGCCTTGCAGAAACATATTCATCTTCTATATATAAATCGCAATATGGGCTACGCCCAATGAGCAAGCCGTTTTCTGGAATTTGCACGGTTTGGTGGCTCTCTTCTGGATATAAAATGGAGATAGATAACATTATTACTCAACAAAAACTGCTTCACCAGGACTCGAACCTGGAACCAACCGGTTAACAGCCGGTTGCTCTACCATTGAGCTATGAAGCATTGGTAGGCTAAATATAGAAAAAAATCCTGTGCCTGTCAAGGTTTTGTTATATCTCCAAATCACCGCTCCATACGGTTTTTAAGCCTTTTTCCGTTTTAAAAAGCAAAGAGCCATCGTTATTTACCGCCTCAATTATCCCCTCCAAAACAAAGCCCTCGTCTATGATTTTTGCCTTATGACCAGTGAAACATCCCATTTTTTTCCACTCCTCAATAAAGGGTTCCAAGCCTTTTTTTTGCAAAATTTCAAAATTTTCCTCAAATTTGCTCAAAAATTCCCGCAAAATAGCGTTTTTATCAAAAATCTTGCCAGTTTCTATATATAAACTCGTAGCCAAGCGGTCTAGGTTTGCAAAATCTGATTTTTCGGTATTCACATTTAAGCCAATTCCCAGCGAAATGCACTGCTCTGGCAATAACTCCGATATTATTCCGCATATTTTTTGTTTATTGACTAAAATATCATTGGGCCATTTTATATTTGCATCTATTCCTTTTTCTTTTAAGATTTCTGCAAGGGTTATGGCAGCAATTTGCGTGGTCGGGGCATAGTGTTCTGGGTTTAGGTTTTTAGCCCACAAAAGTATGTTGAAGCAAAGATTTTTGCCTTTGGGTGCAAGCCATTCCCTTCCGTGCCTGCCTCTCCCCTTTGTTTGGTTCTCTGCAACAACAACAGTCCAAGCGGGAAAATTCGCGAAATTCTCCCGCATATATTTATGAGTGCTTTCACATTCATCTAAGTGTATGAGATTCACTGGTTATTCCTCATTTCCACAACTGTTGGCATATTTTTTCCCATTGCTCTTTCTTTTTTATATAACCTGCCGGTGCTATCGTAATGAAATTGTTCGCCAAAAAGTTCGCCTTCTTTGAAATTCATGGAATCTTTCAATATGCCATTTCTATACCAGCTTCTCCAAGCTCCTTCTTTTTTTCCGTCTTTCCAAAAACCCAGAACCAAAGGCTGCTTAGAATCTTTTGGATAATCTGCCGTGCTGTGCTTTGCTCCGTTTTCGTAAGTGTCTATTCTGTAATACTCGCCGTTTCTCAGCTGTGTGCGAACTTCTCCGTGCATTCGGTTGTTCTGCCAAGAAGTATCTTCAAAAAAACCTGTGCCGTCTATGAACTCCGCATTTGAAAGCGTATTGCCCTGTTCATCTAATTTGAGCCAAAGCCCATTTCTAATTCCAGAAATCCAATTTTCAATTTTTCGGATTTTTGAATTTGCAAAATATTCAACCCACTGTCCGGTTCTAAGCCCGCTTTCAAATCTGCCTATTTTATTCAGCGAGCCGCCTGGGTAATAGCTCATAAAAATTCCGTTTGGTTTTCCAAAGCTGCATTCCTGATAAATCAGAGGCTTGCCATCATTGGAATAAGACTTGAAATATCCGGTTTTGTTCGCCTCGTGGCAGGAATTTTCTTCAACTAAAATATCTTTTTGAAATTTTTTCCAAAGCCCTACCGCAGAGTCATTGCTGTAAAATTGCTCACCGATAATTTTTCCATCATCGTTTAAGATAACCCATTTTCCCTGCTTTTGCCCTTTTTTGTAATAACCCTTAGCATAAGGCACTCTCTCTCTTGCAAAGAATGTCCATTTCCCTTCGCGCAGGGAATCCTTGTAATTGCCGCTTTCCATTATAAAACCAGTCACGCTCCATTTGCGGTAAGCTCCGTTTGGAACTCCGTTTGCAAAAGGCATTTCCTCCGCTTTTATCCCATTTCTGTACCAAGAGTAGCGAGCTTGTTTTTCTCCATCTGGCGAAATTTCGTAGGCTTCTTTGAGCGCATCATTTTCAAAAACTTCCACAACTTCCAAGCGGTTAGGTTCGCAGGAGAATAGGAGGAGGCAGAGTATGATGTATGCGAGTTTTTGCATCACTCAAACCTCAAACTATCCGTTATGGGCATTTTCACCGCACGGCGGGCTGGGAAGAATGCCATTAGCGAAGAAACCAGAGTTGCTACAATTCCTGTGCCTATAATAACCGGAACATTCCAACTGGAACGAAAAAGCGATGATATGCGAAAGCTCGCATTTGCACCCATAGCATCACGCATACTGGAAAAATCCACTCCGTATTTCACCATTGGATAATTCATGGCGCAGCCAAAAATGATTCCAAAAATAGAACCTATCAACCCTAAGAAACCTGCCTCTAGCATATAAACCCGCACAAGTTGATTATCGGTCATGCCAAGCGCACGCATCATGCCTATTTCCTTTGTGCGTTCCAAAATGGACATCAATATTGTGTTTGAAATTCCAAGCAATGCCAAGATAAAAAGAAGCAAGGTTAAAATTTTTGTGGCAGTTGATTCCATTTTTTCATAGCCTATATAATCTTTTGAATAATCCATCCAAGTGAAAACCCCAAGCTCCGCTGGGAGATCCAAAACGGCGGTTATAGCGGCGGCACTTTCTCGCTTGCCGGGCAATTCCGCATCGTTTGCATTTTTATCCCTGATTAAAATTTCCGTCACGCGGTTTTCCAACATCATTCCTTGCTCGCCTTGCAAAACATCCATCGGAATATAAGCTATGTTGAAATTCGTAACCGGATTTGGAGAATTAACCACCCCAACAACAATGGCGGGTATAAGCTGGTTTATATGCTTCACCGCTCCAGAAAAATCTGTGCGAATCATGGTTTCTAAAATACTTGCGAGTTTCGTGCTATCAAGTTCAAATCCTTCTTTTAAAAGATAAGCATCCATAAATTCTTCCCACTGATATGCCGATTGCAATAATTCTTTTTCATCATTTTTCAAAGCGGGCATCAATTCGCCTTCCCATTTGTCCATGCGAATTTTCTCTGGAACCGCTTTTATATCTATCATAGCGGAAATTTGCACATTATTGTTCCCAGATGAATCTAGGATATTCAATTTTTTTGCAACCACAGCACCAACCACAAGCTCAACCGCACCGCTTTTTATATAACGTCCATTCTCCACATAAGACGTATAACGCAAAACCTGAGATTCCGCAATGGGGTCCACCGCATTGAAAGTCACAGGCGCAGAGGCACCCTCGGAGTAGAGAGTTCCCGAAAAAACAAAACGAGGCGCGGCATAATAACCAGCCTTGTCTAAAGTTTCCTTATAAATTTCCCAGTTCGCGAAATTTTCATAACTAGGAAGTTCTTCCTTTTTTTCAAAATATAGTTTGGTTTGAATTTTAGCCGCACCCATTTCGTAGTTCACAATATTGCGTCTGGATTCTATGCTCATTCCTTCAATCCAGCTATCCACAAATATGTAAAATGCCGAACTCACCGTTATAGCAAGCACTGTAAGCACAGTTTTTACCTTGTGCCTCGCCAAATTGCGCAGAGCGATTAGCACTTAACCTCATCGCTTTCTATTTGTCCATCTCTAATGCGCACAAGGCGGCGAGCATAATCCATCACCATTTGGTCGTGGGTGGAAAAGATAAATGTGCAACCTTCGGTTTTGTTGAGTGAGAGCATCAGTTCAAGAATCTCTTTGCCAGTTGCGGAATCCAAATTCGCCGTGGGTTCGTCTGCTAAAATAAGCGCGGGCTTTTTCACCAAGGCACGTGCGATGGCAACACGCTGCTGCTGCCCGCCAGACATTTCTTTTGGGCGGCGTTTTGCCATATCTTCAAGCCCAACATCTCGCAGAATTTTCGCTGTGCGTTCCTTAATATTTTTTTGAGCAATGCCGAGCAGTGTAAGAGGAAAAGAAATATTCTCTTCCACAGACAGCACAGGAATCAAATTATAAGCCTGAAAAATAAAACCTATATTTTGCCGCCTGAGCAAAGCCAGTTGCTGCTTAGACATATTCCCAGTATTGGAATCGCCCACAAACATATTTCCGCCAGTTAAGGTATCTAAACATCCAGCTAAGTGAAGAAATGTGGATTTTCCGCTCCCCGAAGGACCAGCAATAGCGGCAAATTCCCCCTTCTCAAACTCCAAACTGATGCCCCGCAAGGCGTGTACAACCTGCCCACCCAAGCCATAGTCTTTTATCACATTATCCGCTTTAATTACCGCCATTTGGGTAAGATAGATTTTTAGAATTTCAGTTGCAACCTGCTTTCCAAATTGAAATGCTCCCAAGCATCCTTATTTGGCATTTGCGCGCTGAGGCTGAGGTTTGCTCCTTGAAAAATATCATAACTAAAACTGAGCATAGATATAAAAGCCTTATCATCCATATCGGAAATTAAAGCTATGCCCGCATTGGTATAGTCGTTAAAACGCCAGGTTAAACCGCTATATATGTAGTTTTCATTCAAAAAATAACCACCTCCTGCAATTGAAGTGGTGGATATCGCCCCATTATAAAGATATTCAGCCAACATAATTAAATTTCCGCCGAACAGAGAATAATCAAAGCCAGCACTTAAAGAAAGCCCATCTTTTTGAGCTTCCATCTTTTTGCGATAAGTATAAAGCATATCCACCAAAAATCCAAGTTCCAAATCTGCTTTTATAGACATTCCGGCTCTGTGAAATCCCTGTTTTGAAACCGTATCGGGAAACTCAAACGAGTAGAGCATTTGAACGCTCGCCTTGTCCCAATGCTTCTCTGCTGAATAACCCACTATTTCACCAACTCCGCTGGAATCACGGGGAGCCACCGCAAATTCCAAAAACTTAAAAGAATCCGTTGGATACCAAGCGAGTGCCCCACCCAAAATTGCCTTTGGACGTGCGTAGGGCAAAAGCGGATTTTTGGGATTTAAAAAATCCGAAGAACCCCAAACCTGACTATAACCAAATGGCAACCGCATAAACCCACCATCAAAATTCACAGTCTCGCCTTTCAACTTAAAATAAAGCCGCTCAAGCTCTATCATAGTATTCCCTTCCATTTCACGAGCATAATCCCCAGAAACAGCTATAAGATTCACCGCACTAAAAAACACCGCCTTCTCCCCAATTTTAGCTTGCATACGAATATTCGCATATTCCTCAAGCCCATAAGAAGAATCATTTACAGAAACATAAGACTCCAAAACTCCAGTCACGGACATCCCTTGCGCAAAAACGTAAACGTTTGCGAAAACTGCAAGGAGGAGCGGAGATTGAAAACGCATAAGGGTTAAGATAAAAATTTTTGGGAATGCAAAGGCAAACTATTTTGCATACAATTGTATGCAAAATATGCAATTTTTACGGTTTTTGACCATTTTTCCAATGTTTATAGCTATATTAAAACTATGTCAAGAAAAACAGCACAGTTGTTTGATTTAATGTTCAAGTGCATAATAAAGGATGCTAGCTCATCCGCAGTGGTGCATTTGATAAATGGCATTTACAAAAAGAATTATCCTTTGGATACACGTGTGACTATTGAACCCAACGAGCTTATCAAGGAACACCCTAAATCTGGCAAGATGGAGAAAATCATATCAGATATAATAATAACTTTGCATAGCGAAAACAAAAAAGACACTTTCTTATTGGAAGCACAGATAAGTGACGATTTGGAAATGATACTTAGGATTTTCAATTACAGCACTTTGATTGCACTAGACAAGAGGACTATTTCAAATGACGGCTCTTGTATGAAAATAGAGATGCCCTCTCCTGTGGTTATTTACTGGGAAACGAGCAATACCAAAGACATAGTTTCCGTTGAGATAAAGTTTCCAAATAGAAAAAGCGTAGTGTATGAGATTCCAACGTTCAAAGTTTTGCAACATTCTGTTACCGAGCTAGAAAATATGGCATTGCTGCTGCCATTTTACATTTTGAAAATCCGCAAGGAGTTGGGTAAAAAAGGCATTGACTCAGCCAAGAGAAAGATTTTATCCAAAAGGTTGGAGGGTTATGTAATAGAGATTGGCAAAGTTTTTAAAAGGCTTGTGAAAAATAACTATATTACAGCTAAGGATGCAGCTATGCTTTTGCGTAGGTTGTTGAATATGAATTTGGAACTCTACGGTAATTACCCTGAGTTTGTGGAGGTAGATATGACATTGAAGCAGTTGGTATATACAGGCATAGACGAGGCTATTGACAAGGCTGTGGCAAAAGCTGAAGCAAAAGTAGCAAAAACTGAAAAAAGCCGAACCGCTAAGGCTATGAAAGCTGGGGGTGAAGCTATGGAGAAAATTAGGCGTTATACTGGGCTTTCACGCCGCGAGATTATGGCTTTGTAACCCTCGCGGTTGCCCTGAATGTGAGAACTTAATCTTTGATACAACGAACGCTAACATACGAGCGTTTATTGTTTTTGAATATTTTTTCTTGTTTGTTTTCAAAAAATGGATGCCAATACGAACTCAACCTATAATAGCCAACCTGTTTCAGCAAGTTTCTAATCATTTCCTCATTTGAAAAATTCATTCCCCTTGTTTTTAATAATTGAAACTGCTCATCATAAGACAAAAATTGCCCGTCAAATTCAATTTTCTGCACAAAAACCTCTAAAATAAAACACCCACCCTGAGTGCGCTGTTCCAACGGGAAGCGGGGTGGGTATGTTATAGGTAAATATAGAAAAATTTTGCGGGTTTGTCAAGGGATTTATATATTACCCCTATGCCCAACCATAAACTAGGCGGAACAGTAGCCTTGATGAAAATTGCGTATAGAAATATTTGGCGGAATTTGCGCCGCACGGTTTTTTGTATTTCTGCTGTGGGTATAGCGGTGTTTTTCATCGTTTTTTATCAATCTTTTATAGATGGCATGACTGAAAGCATAGATAATGTGGTGCAAATTTTTGATACGGGTTCTGTTAGAGTTGTTTCTGCTCAATATGAAGCTGAAAATGAATATATGCCGGTTCAATATCCGGTGGCAAATGGAGAAAATGTTGATGATTTGGTGAGGCAGCTTAAAAGCATTGAGGGAGTGAGAGAGGTGTTTCCTCGGATTTTGAGCTATGCAACTTTACAAGAAAGCGTTATAAAACACGCTATTCTCTGGGGGCTTAAAACCGAAGAAGAGATGAAAGCCAATAATTTCAACTTAACCGACCGCAGCGATGGCATTGTGGAAGGACGCTACCCCAAGCTCGGCAGCAATGAGTGTGTTATAGGCAGTGTTTTTGCTCAAAAAACTGGTCTTAAAATTGGCGACCGCATTCCGCTTAAAACCATTTCTGCACAATTTTCCGACAAAATATGGAGCCCGGAAATAGTTGGCATTTTCAATTTTGATTATCTCAAAGTGGATGAGCGTTATATAATAGTTGATTTTGAACGGCTGCAAAGGCTCTTGGTGCTAGGCGATGGAACCCAGCAACTTGTTCTATTTGCAAACGATAAAAAACAAAGCCCTGCAATAGCGGCAAAAGCAGCTGCAATGTTTGGAAAAGACAATGTTGTGCGCGATTGGCAAGACAATTACTGGGTAGCCATTATAAAAAGTTATGAACCCTTATATACAGCCATTTATCTCGTATTTTTGATAGTGGCTAGTTTTTTGATAATCAATACAGTGGTTATGATAATTCACGAGCGCATAAAGGAAATTGGAATGATGGGCAGCCTTGGCATGACTAGGCGGGAAATTGTGGAAGTCTTCTTTTTTGAGGCATTTTTTCTGAGCGCAATAGGTGCATTCGACGGAGTTTTGCTGGGCGGCATTTTAACTGGAGTTGGGCAATTTTTCCCAATTCGCTGGATGGCTATGACCGGCAGCGGCTTTATAGAGATTCCGGCGAGCAATGCCCTTTTCTTGAGTTTTAGCCCCATTGCTCTTTTGCGAGCGTGGATTATGGGCGTGGTGGTGGCTTCAATTTTTACCTTGATACCATCGCTCAAAAGCGCATTTGTGGAACCTGTGGAGGCACTTAGGAGGTAATTTATGCCAATGGTTTTTATTTTGTTACTGGCGAGTTTAAGTTTTGCTCAAACTGCTCCCACGGCTATGCAATTGCTGCAAAGCGTGGATAAAAATGAAGTTTACAAAACCATTGAATACGAAGGTGAAATGATAATTGATTATCAAAACCGCCGTTATGTAAAAAGTATGAAAGCGTGGGCTAGGGAAAATTCCGATACCTTTATGGAATTTCTCAACCCCGAAGACAAAGGAACCAAGTATTTGAAAAAAGGTGGAAGGCTTTATGTGTATTCACCAGACAACGAAGGTGTGATGCTGATTTCCGGGCACATGCTAAAAGAATCCATGATGGGTTCCGATATGTCTTACGAAGATGCCGTCAACAACGACCCTCTTTCCGTTCGCTACGAACCTGTGCTTGCAGGTTCGGAAGTTTGGAATGGGCAGGATGCTTGGGTGCTGGAATTAAATGCGAAGAAAAAAACCGAAAGCTACCCAAAGCGCAAATTGTGGATAGACAAGAAAACCGGAGATATGCTGCACTATGAACTTTACGCTCTTTCGGGAGCAAAGCTAAAAGAATACAGTCTTATAAAAGTTGGCGTTTTTGCAAATCGCCGTTTCCCAGTTGAAATTGAGCTTCGCGACCTTTTGAGAAAAACCAGCAAAACAACCTTTATAATGAAAAACGTAGTGATGGATAAACCCATTGCAGATGCAGTATTTAGCCAGCGGAATTTGGAGAGGTAGGGGAAACAAGAATGTAAAAATTTCTATATTAGTTAAGAGGTTTAAACTTATGGAAGCAAGAATATTAAAGATAGAAGATTTAGTAGACTATGTACAAAAGGAGCAATTTGATTTACCTAAAGTCCAACGAGGATTTGTATGGAAACCTAGTCAAATTGAAGATTTATGGGATTCCTTGCTTCGCGGTTTTCCTTCTGGTTCTATCATAACGAGTAAAGTGGGAGAAGAAAAAGAAATGTTCCAACTTCTTGATGGTCAACAACGAACTACATCCATTGCCCTAGGTTTCGCCGATTTAGATTGCAAAGAAGGATGTGAAGTACTGCGCTCTTCTTTGGCGGACATCCGTATCTTCATAGATACAAGAATACCCGATTTTGATAAAGAAGGACGACATTTTGCTTTTCGTGTTATTACTTGTTCGCATCCTTGGGGTTATCAAAAGTTAGACAATGCCAAACCAATAGAAGCAAACCAAAAAACAAAAGCAATGGAATTATGGGGGGAGAACATTGATCCTTTTCAAGATGATATTCTAAACATAGCATTTCCTTACGAAGCTATTGCACCTTTGCCTTTAAACATATTCACTAAAGTACTCTTGAAAAACAAATTGCTTAATGATATTGAAAAAGAATCGAAAGAATGTGAAAAAGAATTGAAAGAATGGTTAAAAAAAATTAGACCTGATATACAAAATCCAGATATCACTACTTGGCTATTCAATCTTAAAAAAGAGAAATCACCTGATATCTCTATTGATAACTCTAAAATCTATTCCGTTTATGATATTTATAAAGAAATTAAGAAAATTTTAGAGTATAAAATTCCTATGCTTCCACTCAATCATCTATTGCAAGATGAGACTGATAACCAAGCAAGTTCCTCCAACATTGACAACGAAAATGATAACGAAGATAAAGATAGTGATGATGTGGAAGAAGTATTTGTTCGACTGAACTCCAGCGGTACACCCCTAGGTGGCGAAGAACTCAATTACTCCATTATAAAAGCAAAGATAGATAAAGACTTGCAAAAGGAGATAGAAGAAAACTGCAAAGGCATTATGAAACCTTCGCGGTTTATAACTATTGCATACAGATTATGCTATAATAGAACAGATGAAATATTCGCCAATCTTAGAATAAAACCAAAACAGTTTCAAAGGGATATGAAAAATAGCGAGGAATTTCAAAAGTTTATAAAGGAGATTTTTGAAACCAAATTGCTTGATAAAATTCGCTCCGTCTTAAAAATAAATGAAGGTATGAAAGGATATGATGATAGCAAACGCGATACCGATTATCGTTTACCTTATCCATTATTCATAAAAATAGCTGCTGCCGGACAAGGGGAAATTATTTTTACACTTATGTACTGGATATTAGAAAAAAGAAATTTATTTGAATTTGAATATGGAGATAAATTACATCGTCAAATGATAGGCATAATTCTCATATTTATGTGGCTTGGAAAGGACGATAGAAGCCGTTATAACAAATTACTGCGTTCAATATGGAAAGACATAAAATTGTTCTCACCCGAACAAATGTGGGGTAACAATATAATACAAAGTGCATGGGAAAAAGAGAATCAAGAACACGAGATAAAGAAACAAAAAAATATACCAACGGATGCTGTTTTCATTGAAAATATAAAAGAAAGTCCACGGTTCAATGAATTTTTCGATAAAGTTATGCGTAATAGAGATTTACTGTTGTGGATACAGAGACGATTTTTATCAAACGAAAATTATTTTAAAGAGAAATTATTTCGCCTTGATGACACCAATGTTCCGTTTGATTGGGATCATATTTCACCGAACAATTATGTACATAATAGAAGAAAAATTTGGAATCCATTAAGAGAAATATATCAGCAACCGGCTAATTTCCGTGCTTGGCCATATCGTTTGAACCGAGGTGATGGTGACAAAGTTCCAGCAGTTAAACTCGATGATTCGAATTATCTTGGCTATTCATTTTGTGATAAAGAATGGCTCAATTTTAAAAAAAATTGGGTTGAGAATGATTGGTACCCAAAAATAAAGCCCGGCAAACAGAAAGAGGTTTATAAACTGCTATTAAATAGGTGGAAGGCTATGTACAATGAACTAGCTAAGGAGCTATGTTTAAAAAATCTAGCTAAAAGTGCTGCCAGCCCTTAACCTCAATTTTCTTTCCATCTAAAAAAATTCCACTGCCCTTTTTTGCCTTGCCTATTTTGCTTATGGGAAATTTTTTCGCCAATTTCAAAATATTCTTCCTAGCCGATTCTCTTGCCGTAAATAATAAACAAAAATCCTCTGCACTATTTAAAAGAACATCTTCTACATCCAAACGAACTTTTGACTGCTCAGATATATGCTGCAAACTTTCCGCAATGGAATCGCTTGTATCTATGCAGGCTCCAATGCCTTTTATTTTTGCAAGTTTTTTTCCCAAATTAAGCGGCGGATTTACAGTTATTGGACCTATTTCCAAACCGCTTGGCGAGCCAGCGAGCCACACATCATCGCCAGTCTTTGCCGCACTTCTCAATAAAATTTTGCCATTTGCCTTGCCAAAAACTGTTACTGAAAAAACTCCTATATCTCCGCCTGTGGTATCTCCGCCCAAAATTCTCACCTTGTGTTTTTTGCAAACTCTCACCGTTGCTTCTGCAATTTCATCTCGTATTTTTTTGCTCCATTTCTTGTTCATGCAAACCGAAAAGAGAATTGCGCAAGATGTGCCGCCCATAGCGTTTATGTCGGAGAAATTGGAAAGCAGGCATTTTTCCACAGCCTGCGAAGGCGTGCTCCAATCCAGCCTAAAATGCGTTCCCTCCACAGACATATCCGCAGAAATCAAATATTTGCCAAAAACAAAAGCATCGTCCCCCACTCCCTTTGCAAGTGAACCAGCTTTTGCAAGCAAACCATTTATAAAATCAAACTCAGAGCTTGGCATAAACTTCTTCTAGCGATAACTCATTTTCCGCCATCATACAAGCGGCATAGTATAGCACTTGCGAAAGCTCAAGCGCAAGGGCATCTTTGCCCTCAAAGCGAGCCGCCATCCAAGATTCCGCCGCTTCTTCCACCAGTTTTTTGCCAATGCCGTGCGAGCCTTTTTTAAAAAGCTCCGTTGTGCTTTTGCCTTCCGGCATCTTTTCTTTGCGGTCTTTCACCAAAGCGAAAATTTCTTCAAAGGTCATGGGGGTAAGATAGAATTTTTAATTTGCTATATTATAAATATGAAAAAAATTATCAGCTTAATAGCTTGCTTTTCCATTGCTGTTCTCGCTCAAGATGCACAATTACAGGTTCAAAAACTGATTAAAGATGGTGTTAAAGAGAATAAAGAAGAAATTCAAAAAATGTCTCTCTCGCTCACATCAGCCGAAAGAGAAACTTTGTACAGAAAAAATAGATTAAAAGGTGCCGCTGGCTGGGCAGCGTTGGATTTTAGCGTTGGCTTTGGAGTAGGCAGTTATATACAGGGAGATAAGGTATTTGGAGTTACGCAATCCATTATGGATGGAGTTGGTTGGACACTTATGATTATTAGCTTTATGGGAATGACAAGTATAGATGCTTATGACTATGATGATGATGGGTATTCTCGCAATAGGCATAGATATAATACCGATGTTGTTCTCTTTACTTATTTATCATCACTCGCTATTATAGGTTCTAGCCGTGTTATGAGTTGGATATTCCCATTTAGTTATCAAAGAAAATATAATAAAGCATTGAACGAAGCCTTGAACTCCAATAATCTTTCCTATTCCATTGATCCTTTAATTATCCCAAAAGATAAGGTACCTGCCGTTGGATTGGCTTTTAATTTGCATTATTGATAAATGTAATTTTAAAACTCCTCCTATGAATTTCGCATTGCCCAAATTTTTGTATGGCATCTAAATGTGCTTTTGTGCCATAGCCTTTGTGCTTTTCAAAACCATAGTTTGGGAATTGCTCTGCGAATTTCACCATTAGCCTATCCCTATGCACCTTCGCAAAAATAGAGGCGGCGGCGATGCAAGCTACTCTGCCGTCTCCTTTCACTATTGGCATTTGCAAATCTTTATCTATTTCCCTTATGTGCAAATTTCCATCCACCAAAATTTTATAGGGCAAATTTTTTTCGTTGAGTTCAGAAATTATTGGGGCAAGGGCACGTCTCATTGCTAGGAAGGTTGCGTTTAGAATTCCAATGTTGTCTATCTCTTGTGCAGAGGCTTCGGCAATGGAATGGTATTTGCAATATTTTGGCAATTCTGCGAAAATTTGTTCGCGTTGTTTTTCGGTTAATTTTTTGGAATCGTTTAATGTGGATATTGTGGTTGTTGGGGTTGGGCAGGCACGGAGACCTGCCCCTACGACGGTGGCGGCTGCCACTACGGGACCTGCCAATGGACCGCGACCTGCTTCGTCAACGCCTATTAAAATGTGATTTTTGAAATGTTCGGTTAATGCTTGTTCGGCTTGGAAAAGGTTTAGATTTTTTGGCAAAATATCTGTCATTTTGAAAATTTAGAAAACTCGGTTTTACTATATTTATATTATGTTTCCTACCTTGCACACTTTTCATATTCCTGTGATGGGCACGTCCTATACGGCAGATACACCTGCTAGGGTGGCTCCGTTTGGAATATCTTCCGTTGTATCTTTGGTGGACGATTTTCTTTTAGAGAGATTTCGTAAAATTTATGCGGAAGAATATAAGTTAAAATATGAGCCAATTCCTCCAAGAGAACCGGATGGCAGAGCAAAAAGAATAACCGCATATTTAGATACGCTGGCAGAGGTGGTGAAAATCCGCTTTGAGTCCATAAAAAAACAGCCTTTCTTTGCGAAAAACGAGAAAGCCAAGTACTTTGAAATGCTACCCACAGGGCATCATTTGAGGAGTCTTTACTTGAAGCTCATGGGTATGAAAGATGCTCCAGAAAAAGAGAGAGAGGAAATAGAAACTACTTTGAACCACAGCATGGAAGAAGGTTCCATAGATGTGAACATAATGGTTAAGCTAGACCGCCTGCCTCCAAACCCACACGGCAAGGAACCTTTGAGCGATGAGTTCACAGATGCGAAAACCGCATTGAAAGGCTATGCAAAATCTTCTCTGAAAAATTCCGCCATTGTTTTTAGCGCGGGCATAAACCAAAGCCTTTACAACTATATGGCGCAGTTCAAGGAATTTTACAGAAATGCCACAGGTGAAATAGGAAAAAGAATTATAATCAAAGCTTCGGATTTTCGCTCTGCTCTCATTCAGGGAAAATTTTTGGCGCGCAAAGGTTTGGAAGTGAGCGAGTATAGAATTGAGTCTGGGCTTAACTGCGGAGGTCACGCCTTTCCAAGCCAGGGAATGTTGCTCCCAACCATATTAAAAGAAATTCGCTCGCAGCGCAGCCTTTTGCACCAGTTCAGAGAAACCGTTGTGAATTTTTACAAATCCAAAGGCTGGAACACCGAGGCAGTAAAAGAAACCCCGCCGCCAAAAATCACCGTTCAAGGCGGCATTGGAAATTATGCAGAAGATTTGAGAATGCGAGAATATTACGGCATGGACGGCACCGGCTGGGGAAGCCCATTTTTGCTTGTGCCAGAGGTTAGCCCTGTTGATAAAGAAACAAGAGAGCAACTGGAAAAATCCACGCCCCAAGATTTGTATATGAGTGATGCTTCACCGCTAGACATATATTTCAACAATTTACGCGGTTCTGGTTCCGAAAAATATCAGCAAAAACAAATAGCATCGGGAAAACCCGGCAGCCCTTGCGTAAAAGGATTTTTGCAAAACAACACGGAGTTCAGCGAAACCCCTGTGTGCAAAGCGAGCCGCTTTTATCAAGAACGCAAATTAAAGCAAATTGAAGAAAGCGATGCAAGCGAAGAGCAAAAAGAAAAAATGCGAAAAGAAGTCCATGCAAAGCAGTGTATTTGCGACCATCTTGGCAACAGCGGTTTGATTTTCTTCGGTGCAGAAAAAACAGAAGAAGCCCCGCAAGCAATTTGCCCAGGTCCCAACATAGCTTGGTTCAACCGAAGCTACGATATGCAAGAAATGATAGACCACATTTACGGTCGCATATCAGACTTAACTCCCCCAGAACGCCCGCATATGTTCGCAAAAGAAGTTGAGATGTATGGCAATTGGTTTGCCCTGCAAGTTGAGAAATTCAACGGCGACAAGGATATTGCTACTTGGTTAAAAACAGCCGCCAAAAATTTTGCCGAAGGCATGGACTATTGTTTGGAAGTAGCAAGCACAACGCCTTTCCCCGGCGAGAATCTCGCAAGCATTCCGCCGAGGGTGGAAGTTGAAAGGGAAAGGTTGAGGGAGAGTTTGAACGTTTTGGAAAAGAAAATGGCGGCGTGAATAACTAGTCCGCCAATCCTGCGAACAATTCTGGGCAATGACCCATCAAAAATTTCTTTCTCTCTTCATCATTCATATACGAATTGCCTTCCGCACGCAACTCTTCTTCTTCGCCTTTTAATGCTTTCAGCAAATAATCCACAAGTCTCCCATCTTCTTCATCCTCATCTTCTTCCTCGTCTCCTTTTACATATTTTTGAAGAAAATTCTCTCTCTGCGAGTCAATTTGCGAATATGCGTTATCTGTGCGATAATCATTCTGTATTTTGCTAATTTCGCCTCGAAATTGAAGTTCATTGCCAGATTTAGAAACGGGATGTGGAGCATCATCGGGTATGGAAAAAGGCTTGGAATCGGCAGAAGATACTTTTCTTAGCTCATAGTTATTACCTGTGACATTATAATCACTTGATATATTCATAAAAACCTCGTTCTAGGTGGCTAATTTTGTACGTGCAAAAATTGTGCCAGAATGGGTGGGGAACACTAGATATGTGGCAACGAACTATTTTGGAGATTGGGTTATTTTAATGTTACCGGAGCAATTCCCCAGTGATATACCCACACGTGTCTCCCTTTCCTTTCCGGTCTCATTTTGATTTACAGAAATATGCAACGTAGGTCGATGTTCTTCTGACCAAATATCCACTACTGTTGTAGTAAACCAGGGGCATACCATTTTATAAAATTTCCAGTTCACACCTTGAATTTCTTTTCCTGTGCCTGTGAATATACTTCCGTCTGGAAGTTTAGCTATTTTTTCTTCTCTGCAGCCCAAACTCCCGTTTTCTCCAAACGCATTCACGCTAATAAGATAACTTGCAGTTACGCACCTAACTCCTCCTTGTGCACTAAACGACAATTCTTCTGCCGATAATTTTAACGAAGAGGGGGCACACGACCCACCACCGTCAGTCCCAGAATTTGGAGGATCAAACTCTGGAAGAGGATATTTGCCTTCCTTTTCAAGGTCTTCAATGGGGCAGTCAAGAATTGATGCCTCAACTGGCTCAACAGAACTACTGCTATTCTTAGCAGAAGATGACGAAACAGTAGCCCTCGATGAACTGCTATTCTTAGCAGAAGATGACGAAACGGTAGCCACAGATGAACTGCTACTCTTCGCAGAAGAAGATGAAACAGTAGCCACCGATGAACTGCTATTCTCCGCAGAAGAAGACGAACCTTTTGAGGAAGACGATTTCGCAGAGCTTGAACTGACACTGGAAGAGGATATTTCTTCGCTGCCGCCGCCAGATGAGCAGGAAAATGTGAATACCAAAGCAAGCATAATGCCTGCCACCTTTGCGAACTTTGTGAGTTCTTTTTTCATTTTGTTATCTCCGTTTCAAGATGCTAATTTTGGATAGTTATTTGCACTGCGGCTGCCCTGCCAAACTAGGTATGACTTTAGTTTGGTAGCCAGACATATAAGGCCAGCCAATGCACTGTCTTTCTTCAAAACCATCTGCTGTGCAGGTGGCGGCTCTTCCTACCGTCCATGGACCCCAAGATAGTTGAGATATTGAGCGAGTTTGGGAAGCACCGTTAGGGCAATCTCTCTTTTCCTCACCTACAATTTCGCAGGTTGCATCTTTTGTTTTTGTCCATGCGCCCCAAGTGTATGGAGCTATTGGGATGGTTTCTGTTTGCCCAAAATTGTTTGTCCTTGTTGACACGCCATACGAATCGCAGGTTGGGTAGGTTGTAACCGACCATGCGCCCCAAACAACATCTGGAGGCGGAGGTGGAGCTGACGAAGATGAAACAGGTGGAGGTGGAGGCGGAGCTGATGAAGATGAAACTGGCGGAGGTGGAACTGATGAAGACGAAACAGGTGGAGGTTGAACAGATGAAGACGAAACAGGTGGAGGTTGAACAGATGAAGATGAACCGCCGCAGTTTTGAGGTATTGAGCGAGTTTGTGATGGTGAGGCACTAAAAGGGCAAGCCCTCGTTTCCACGCCTGCTGATGTACAGGTTGCCGGTGTTGTCACCGACCATGCGTACCAAACGAATTGGGGTATTGAGCGAGTTTCTGTTTGCCCTAAGTTGTTTGTTCTTTCTTCCTTGCCACCATGTTCGCAGGTTGCCGAGGTAATCACCTCCCATTCGCCCCAAGTGGAATCGTTGCCACCAGAGGAAGACGATTTCGCAGAGCTTGAACTGACACTGGAAGAGGATATTTCTTCGTTGCCTCCACCACCATTACTTGATGTAGAGCAGGAAAATGTGAATACCAAAGCAAGCATTATGCCTGCCACCTGTGCAAATTTTGCGAGTTCTCTTTTCATTTTGTTACCTCAATCATCATAACGCCTTACTGGTGTGGTTATTCATTTAGCTTGGGTTATTTTTAAGCCGGAATCGCAATTCCCCAATGAATAATACACACTTGTCTCTCTTTTCTTTCCTGTCTCATTTTGATTCACAGAAATATGCAAGGTACGCCGACCTTCTTTTGAAAGACCCACATCCGTTGCAGTAAACCAAGGACATACCAACCTCTTAAAGCTATTAACGTTAATGAACTGTGGAGGGTTATTAATAGTGTCCGATACGAGCATTCTTTCTTCACGACAACCGTTTCCGCCTCCGCCTAAAGTTATATACCCGCTTGATGTTACGCACCTAACTCCTCCTTGTGCATCAAACGATAATTCTTCTGCCGATAATTTTAACACAGAGGCATCACAGACTCCAACCGGCGGCGGCAGTCCGTCACGGTCGTTAGGAGGAAGAGGATCATTCTTTGGAAGGGGATATTTGCCTTCCTTTTCAAGGTCTTCAAGGGGGCAGCCAAGAATTGACGGTGGCACAACGGGAATCATCGGTTGTGTGCCATTGCCACCACTCACAGGTACATCGACATCGTTAGTCGGTTCTGTATAAAAGCTAATCGCAAGCTCGCCATACTTTTTTGTCAATCCAGCAAGTTCCTCTGCAGTTATCAGCACTGTCCAACTGCGAGAATCATCAGATATTATTTCACCAGGAATAGACAAATTTCTTTTCCCTCTTTGTTTTTTCATATCATATTCCTGCCATATTCTCATATATTCTTGACTGCTAATTTTTTGTCCATTCTGGTAATACTCCGCTTCTCCGGCTGAATTGTAGCTGGCAGAAAGCCCAGGTGCTTCGCTATCGTCCAAGTGCATATCGCTAACCTGAACTAGCCTTTTTTCGCCGATTTTGGAGGCAAGATTCTCATTCATCCATTTTTGTACATTATCTTCTATTATTACAACGGCAGGGTCATTAGGCGGTTGGCCTTTGGCAACAGTGGGATTGTTATCTTCTTCGCTGCTTGCGGTAGGTGCAGTATCGTTGCAGGATAAAAGCAACAATGATGCCGCAGCGGCACAGGCGAATGTTTTGATGAGCGTGGTCATAGGATTTCCTCCAATTTAAAACTTTATTTATATAAATATACATAAATTTTTGTAGAAAAGGGGAAAATAATTCAAAAAAAGCTTAAATTTGCATAAAATGATGCAATTTTGTGTTATTTATATCACACCACGTACACAACCAAACCTACAAAAAGCAGTCGGCTATCGTTTCTCCGAAAATTTACTATATTCTAGCTATGATTAAAGAAAAAGGCAAAGGCAGCGACAATATTTTCGTTTATATCAGCAAAGATATAAAGGTGCATGGGGCAATGCTCAAAAAGTATAGCGTTGGAATACTTGAAAGCAAAGGGAAAAAAGAAAGCGAAATTGGTTTCATCTGGTTCAAAGAGCCAATAGCAGTTCCCAATAGCGATTACAAAGTTTTTGACCCTCTAAAAACTGGAGATTTATTTTTGAAAAAAGTCTGCAATGTGTGCCAAAGATTGCTGAGTTCTAAAACTTTTTCCAAAGGACATTCTTGCAAAGATTGCAAAAAAATAATAAGTGGAATTAAAGCGAGTTCAAAAAAAATAAAGGGAAAAAAGAAAAATAAATCAGAATTGGGATTTTTCAGCTGCCCCGTTTGCGAGAAAACAGCAACACCGAAATTGACAAGTAAAATAGCCTTAGACCACAGCCACAAAGACTTGCACGTTCGCGGCTGGGTTTGCGATGGCTGCAATGCCGGCATTGGCAAGTTCAAAAATGAAATAATCTTGTTTGAAAATGCTATAAAATTTTTGAGTTAATCCAAACTTTTGCCCTTGCCCCTTTCACTTCCCTAACAAACTTCGGTACCAAATAACCAGGCAAGTTTTCCTTTAATTCTCTGAAAATAGATTTGGCTTGCTTCATTGGAACTTCAAAATGCGCTGTGCCTAGTGTTTTATCCAATTGGTGCAAATAATATGGCAAAACGCCTTGGGAAAATAATTTTTCAAAAAGTTCGGTTAAAATTTTCGCACTATCATTTACGCCTTTTAAGAGTACGCTTTGACTTAAAATAACAATGCCAAGTTTTGCAAGGCTGCGAAAAATTTTCTCGGATTTTTTATCCAATTCATTTGGATGATTCACGTGTGCCACGAAAATCAAATGTTGGTCTAGTTGTTTGAATAAATGCAGCAATGTGGGAGTAAAACGGTTTGGCAAAGCTACTGGCAAACGAGTGTGAACGCGAATTTTTATGTTTTTTGGAATGGCTTTGAAAATTGCTTGCAAGTCATTGTTGCCTAGCATCAAAGGGTCGCCGCCACTTAAAATAACTTCTTTTATGCTTTTGTCTTCTTTCAAAATTTTATGCAATTTGGCAGGCAAATTTTGGATTTTTTTCTTTTCAATGTTTTTTCTAAAACAAAATCTGCAATGCAAAGCACATTTATTGCTCGCCATAACCAATAATCGCCCTTTGTATTTTTGCAATATTCCGCTTTCTATTTCTGCTTCTTTGTCTCCTGTGGGGTCGCACACAAAACCATTTTTTTTAATGTTTTCTTTTTCGGAAAATTTAACCTGCATTTTAAGCGGGCAGTTTTTGCCAACTGAAAATTTGGAGGCAAAGCAAGCGGAAATTTTTTCGGGGAATGGCATTATTCGGGATAAATATTGTCAAAGCAAGCACAGCAAAAATCATCTGGCATACCAGTACATTCTCTCATTCCATTTACGCTCAAATAGCCGAGGCTGTCCACGCCCAGCATTTTTGCCACCTCCGCAGGTGCTAGCGCGGTTGCGATTAATTCCGCTGGGCTTGGGAAATCCATTCCGTAATTGCAAGGGTGTTCAACTGGCGGGCTTGCAACGCGAATGTGAACTTCTTTTGCTCCTGCGTTTCGTATCATTTTGCAGAGAATTTTCAGAGTTGTTCCGCGAACAATGGAATCGTCAACCAAGCACACTCTTCTATCTTTTAGCACTCCGTTTATGGTGTTGAATTTAAGTTTCACCCTTTGCTCGCGAACATTTTGAGAAGGGTCTATGAATGTTTTTCCGAGATAATGATTTCTCAAAAGACCTATTTCAAATCTAATTCCGCTCTCTTGCGCATAGCCAAGCGCGGCGGTTGTGGAACTATCGGGGCAGGGAATTACTATATCTGCTTCTACTGGATGTTCTTCTGCGAGCTTTTTTCCCATTTTCCTGCGAATTTTGTCTGCGCTTTGCTCATAAATTCTGCTGTCGGGGCGGGCAAAATAAACAAATTCAAAAATGCAAAAGGCTTTTCGGTCTTTTTTCAATAACTGCTCGGAATGTATGCCATCTTTATTTATAACCAAAAATTCGCCAGGGTGAATATCTTTTACATAATCAACACCTAATAAATCAAATGCGCAAGACTCACTTGCGAAAAACCAAGAATCATTTTTTTTGCCCATGCAAAGCGGACGGAATCCAAAACCATCTCTTGCAATATACATGGAATCCGGTGTTAAGAACAAAGCGCAAAAACTGCCTTTGAATTTTTTTACGGCTGTGCGAATTGCATCGGTCAAATTATCCGCTTTGGTGCGTGAAATTTCGTGCAAAATAACTTCGGCGGGGGAATTGCTCTGGAAAATATGCCCGCTTTCTCCCATTTCTGCACGAAGTTCGCCTGCATTGGTTATGCTGCCGTTGAGCACCACCGCTAAAAAACCCCATTTGCAAGTTACAAGCATAGGTTGGGCATTTGCAAGTGTGCGGTTGCTCACAGTGCTGGATCTAACGTGCCCTATTGCCGCAATGCAATTTTCGGCAATTTCGTCTAGTTTGCCGTCTTCCACAAAGCCGGCTACCAAGCCCATCGCTTTGCGCACCCTAACCTTTTCGCCATTTGCGGCGGCAATGCCCGTGCTCTCTTGTCCCCTGTGCTGCAAAGCATAAAGACCAGTGGACACATTGCGGACAATATTCACTCCATTGTAAATTCCCATTATTCCGCTTTCTTCATTAAGCTCGCCTATCATGTTTTCCTCTTTTTTCCAAATCCGTTTTCTGTGCCGTGATAAAGCCTAATCATATTTGCCTTGTGTTTAACAATGACAAAAATAGCCACAATTTGAGATAAAACGAGAACGTAAATATTCATGCCATCACACTCATACACAAAACAAACCGCAGAAAGCACAGAGAGCATAACACAAGCTCCAATGCTCGCCACAGACACATATTTTGTTGCCACAAACAAAAGTCCCCAAAAGGCAAAACAGGTGAGAGCAAGCACCGGTTGCAAAGCGAGAAACACGCCGAGCGTGGTTAAAACCCCCTTTCCGCCCTTGAACCTAGCCAAGCAGGTAAAGCTATGCCCCAAAACCACAAGCATCCCAGCAGCAACCGGAAGCCAAGTATAAACCTCAGGGTTACCATTTAATTGCATTGCTATAAAAGGCGCAAAAAAACCCTTTGCCAAATCAACCGCAATCACAGGCAGGGCAGGTTTCCACCCCAAAACCCTGAACACGTTTGTTAAGCCAGCATTTTTGCTGCCGTGTTCTCTTATATCTATTTTCTTGTAAATTCTTGCAACCCAAACCGCCGTTGGGATTGAGCCTAGCAAATAAGCTATCGGTAGCGCGAGAAGTGGATACATTGGGGAAATATAGTAAATGGCAGGGTGAGTAAAAATACATTTTCTCTTATTGACAAAAAATGACAATTTTGTATATTTTTGTCAATAAGGGGTTATTATGGTTAATAGAGAATGTTATTTGGCGAAGCTTCGTTTATTGAAAGACAAAAATATGATTAAGGTCATTACTGGAATTAGGCGTTCTGGCAAGTCCACGATATTGGAATTGTTCAGAAAGGAACTTTTGAAATTAGGGGTTAAAAAATCAAATATCATTTTCATAAATTTTGAAGAAAGGGAGAATTTGCATTTGGTAAATTGGGAGGTTCTTTATGATGAAATAATAAAGAAAATCAATAAAACTGAAAATTATTATGTTTTTTTGGACGAAATTCAGATGGTTGAAAATTTTGAAAGAATGGTGAATAGCCTATTTGTAAAGAAAAACATAGATTTGTACATAACTGGTTCCAATGCCTTATTGTTATCCGGTGAATTATCAACACTGCTCACAGGTCGCTACATTGCCATAAACATAACTCCATATTCTTTTGCCGAATACAGAGAGGCTTTTAACAAAGAAACAAATACAGATAAATTATTCAGGCAATATATGAATGCCAGCCATTTTCCAGAAGCTGTCAATATTTCGCAAACGGCTCCCGGACTGGTAAATGATTATATCCGCAGCATTTATGATACAGTGATAAATAAAGATATTTCACAAAGATATAAACTGCGTGTGGTTGATAATTTGAGGCGTGTTATAGATTTTGTATTTAACTCCATAGGTAGTCCGATTTCTGCATCAAATATAGCAAATGCTTTGAATAGAAACTCCGATAAAGAAATTTCCCACAACACAGTAAAAAATTATTTGGACTATCTATGCCAGTCTTTTGTGCTTTACAAAGCTAGGCGATACGATGTTAAAGGCAAAGAACTTTTGACAACCTGTGAAAAGTATTATTTGGTGGACTTGGGGCTTAGGCAAATAACATCGGGAGATAAATTTGATTCTGAATTAGGTCATAAATTGGAAAATTTAGTGTATTTTGAATTGCTCCGCAGGGGAGGAGAGGTTTTCATAGGTAAAAACAAGGATAAAGAGATAGATTTTATTGTACAAAAGAACGCTAAGGAAAGAGAATATTACCAAGTTGCCTATACTGTTTCAAATGAAAAGGCTTTTAATAGGGAAATGGCAGCGTTTAAAGACATAAAAGATAACTATCCAAAATACTTAATAACTATGGATTTTGATAATTCTTCCATAAACGGAATAAAAAAGATAAATGCTATGGATTGGCTGTTGGGACACGTTTGAATGCCATTTCCACAAAAAACACAAGAAATTCTTAGAAATCGCCTCTTTTGACCTAATTTGGCATATTACTAACATTTTTTTATAAAAAAGTTGTCCTTTTCCCTCTAAAAAATATATTTTAATATGGGATGTTCTTATAAATTAGGAGATTTTATGGAAAAAAAGACCATACTCAGGCACAGTTAGATGACTACGCTAATGTGAATAACCCGAATAGTGATGCCTATAAAGCTATGTTAGACAATCGGTCAGTTCAACTGAATCCAAAAAGTAGTCTTTATCAGGGAGGCTCAAAGAAGAAATAAAATTATAGTAAACACTGATTTAATTAGCGTTTACATATATATTTCACTAATAGGAGTTAGTTATGAATAAAGTTGTATTGGCGGCAAGCCTCGCATTTGCCATAACATTCACCCTCAACGCCTGTTCAAGCAGTGACGACAAGGATAGTAACGACAATGGTAGTAACAACAATGCAGAGGACTATTGTGATTATTATTATGGTTATTATTATTGTGACGATTTGCGACCATCTTCTAGCAGTTTGCGACCGTCTTCTAGCAGTGTTGGCAATGTCAGTGGCACATTCACCGACAGCCGAAACAATTCAACTTATAAATGGGTTAAAATTGGCAACCAAATTTGGATGGCTAGGAATCTAGACTACAATGCAAGCGGATCGAAATGCTACGACAACAAAGCGCAAAATTGCGACAAATACGGCAGACTTTACACTTGGGCAACGGCTATGGCATTGCCAGCTACCTGCAATTCTTCCACTTGCTCAGGGCGGATAAATACCAATCATCAAGGCATTTGCCCCAGTGGTTGGCATATCCCAAGCGATAATGAATGGGATGAACTAAAGTATTATGTGGGTTCAACAATGGTAGGGTGGCATTTGAAAGCAACGAGCGGTTGGGGCGATTATGACTACGGTGGCGGTGATACTTTTGGCTTTTCTGCCCTGCCAGGTGGTTCTGGTATTTCTGCTGATAATAAATATTACAAAGCAGGCGAAGGCGGTCACTGGTGGAACCATTCGGAAGCCGATAGTAAAAATGCTCACTCCCGAGCCCTAGGCTATAACACCGATCGATTTTACTCTAACGATGTCGAGGATAAGACTCTGCCGTTTAGTATTCGTTGCGTAAAAGACTAAGCAATTCATTTCACATTTATGGGCGACCGCGAGGGTTGCCACTACAAAACATTATTCTATATTATCCGTATGGCTATGTTTGATTATATTTCGTTTGCAAACTCTATGAGGATAGACTCGGCTGTGGTGGCTTCTTTTGAAGGAGAGGCAAAAGAGGAATTTCCAAACGATGATATGTTAAGAGAATTGCACATTATGCGTGCGCTGAAAACTTATTTCAATAAATTCGGTGCTTTAAGTGGCAAGTAAAATATATTTGGACACTTCTGTTGTAAGTGCTTTATTTGACGATAGAACTCCAGAACGAAAATCTGCTACAGAGCTAGCTTGGT